>ODAI010750646.1_pt1 | contig 46128 bp, 26 predicted proteins | sample 1539321 | NCBI WGS metagenome assembly ODAI01 (sample SAMN02144231, study PRJEB22623) | gut metagenome | biome: sheep rumen | host: Ovis aries | place: New Zealand
ATAACGGGCTACGCCCTTAGAATTGATTAATGGTGACGGGCTACGCCCTTAATGGTGTTTTTCCAGGATCCCGGGTGGCCAAGTCACCATTCTAAGGTTTTTAACTCAAAGTCTATAATGCGTGGTAAGTTAGAGATAATCCTCAGTGCGTTGGCGGTGCTCGCGGGCGTGGCGTTGCTGTTCGTGGGGTTGTACATGGAGCCTCCGGGCGAGATAGACTACAGCCTGTTGGTCGCCTATGGCGAGACGCTCACCTTCGCGGGTGCCATCATCGGCGTTGATTACAGCTACCGCTGCCGTGGCGGCAGTCCCGGCGACGCTGCGAAGCTACTGGGCAGTAGCCGCAGGGGCTGTGCAGCCAAAGGCGATGCTACGCAAAAAGATGGAAAGGAAAGCAGCAATGCGCGAAGAACTCGTACAAGTAGAAAAGCAACTGGAGAAAACCGACCCCGAGACAAGGGTCAAAGTGCTCCCGTGGATTAGTTTCGTCATCAAGACGGTGTTTGAGGTGATACGCCTCATCAAGCAAACAACGAAAAAGCGTGCCTAAGGGTGCGCTTTTTTATGAAAAAGCATTCGCAAATCGTACAAATCTATTCTCAAATCGTACAAATCTGCTTTTGGGGATAAAAAACTGCACCCCCGGAGGAGTGCAGCTTTCAGGAATGAGGAAGGTTCATTTTAGAACGTGTACCGTACACCGAGGTTCATCGTCCAGTCGAAGGTATGGAAAGCTCCAACGCCTCCACCGCCGCCCATAAGGACGCATCCGTAACCGGGGCGGAAGTCAAACGAGAAAGCGATAGGTGCGTTCTTCATCTTGGCTTCAATACCTGCGGCGGCACCAAAACCGATTACACCGGCACCTCCTCCGAGGTAACCACCTTTGAGCTGACCGCCTACAAAATAATCCAGACGGATACCCTGCCCTTCGGCGCACTGAGCCTGATAAGCCAAGACGAGGTTGTCCACTGCACCCAGGGTAGGCATACTGCCCCCATTTCCGGCTGCGGCAAAACTACCCAAGTAACCGAACTCCTCAATCATCGTGAAATGGTCGGTGATCATGTCTTTGAACTGTACGCCGATACCCGAGCCGGCAACCATACCGATACTCATGTTGTACGCTTTGCCAGACTTCGCAGTTTTCTTACTGTTGTCCGCAGCATAGACGCTGCCTGTGGCTACCATAGCAGCCATCAAAATAATAAAAATCTTTTTCATAAATTTAATAAATTAAAATTCCGGAGCTTCGTATATTAATAATCAAATCAACGCGCAAAAATAGTGCTTTTTTATGAAAAAGCATTCGCAAATCGTACAAATCTACTCTCAAATCGTACAAAAGTGAAAAATTTCACATAAAATAAGGTTTTATTGGAGATATTTGTGTCGGTACTGTAGGGGAGTTTCGCCTGTGATTTCCTTGAAGACCCGATAGAAAGTCTGGTCAGAGGAGAACCCGCTCAGAGTCATGGCTTTGACGATAGCATCATGGTCTGTGATGTGATTGTTTTCTCGTAGGATTTGTTGCGCGTTTTCTACACGGTAGCGCGCTATATATTGCGAGAAACTGAGTCCTGTTCGGCGGTTGATGCACTGACTGACATAAGTTCGATTGCTGTGTACAGCTGCTGCTAAATCTTGGATAGTAATGTCCGGCGAAGCATAAAGTTTTTGTTCGCGAAGCACGGTCGCTATGCGGCTAATCAGTGCATCTGTCTCTTCGATAGTGGTTTCTTGAGCCTGTGCCTCCTCTAAGGTAATCGTCTCTTGCGGTAAGGTCGTGTGTGCCGCCACATAGCCCAAACCGTATAGCAGAACTGTCATGACGACAGCCGGAATACTTACACTCAAACCATTGGTAAAGAACTCACGCCCGATGATATTAAGCACCATGGAGACCGCTGCGGTGACACCGAAGAGTTGCAGCAGAATATGCATCGGATGCAGTAGACGGCTACGGTCATCCGAATAGGTGTTGTCCAAGCGCCGGACGGTCTGCTTGAGCAACCGGTAACCGCGGTACCACACCCATACAACTTGTGCGGCAAAACAAATACGTGCGAAGTAATCAATAGGGTCTAAAACTGCCACAACGAGTGCCGGAAGCAAGAGAAGTGGAACTTCGTAAGTCCTTTTAGCACGTGTCAATGCACGCAGGTAAGCATAATAAACAGGATAGACACAGAGGTTAACCACCTTATAACTCCATTCACCCGCAAAAGAAGGAACTCCCGAGAAATACAACCAGTGGTCGATATACAGAATAGTGGTGATGCAGTAAAAAATCAGAAGTATCTGTGTTACTCGCGCTTCGCCATTTCGCGTGGCGCAACGGATGAGAAAGAACAACGCCCATCCAAGACAGATAAGCATCGGAAGCGTTATGACGAGGTGGTTCAGCAGTTCCATGATAGTTGGGTTGCAATACAGAGGATATCTATGGGATGGCAGGCGTGTATGCCGGTGGTGTCGGCTATCTGGGTGCGGCAGGAGGTGCCGGGCGCAGCAACATAGATAGAGGGATTCGACGCTTGGGCTTTCTTCAGAGCCGGCACCAGCGTGGTGTTAGCAACGCGCATGGAGTCCTCATAGTGCTTCGCTTCATAGCCGAAAGAGCCCGCCATGCCGCAGCATCCGGAAGGGATGACATGTACTTCCAATCCTTTGACGAGCCGCAGCAGCGAGGCGGTTTTCTCTATGCCGACCAGCGCTTTCTGGTGGCAATGGCCATGCAGCCACAGTTCGCCTTGCAGTTCGCCGAAAGCTTCTTGAGGCAGCCGTCCGGCTTCCACCTCGCGCATCAGAAACTCGTCGTAGAGCAGGCAGTTCTTGCCCAGTTGTTTGGCGTCCTCGCGCAGGTTTTCGGGCACCAGACGCGGGTACTCGTCCCGGAAGGAGAGGATACACGAAGGCTCGATACCCACCAGCGGCGTGTCGGCGGAGATGAGGTCTTTGAGCAGTTCCACATTGCGTTTGGCGTAGCGAGAAGCCTGTTTGAGACAGCCCTTGCTGATTGCCGCCCTGCCGCTCTCTACGTGCTTGGGGATGATTACATGATAGCCGAAGCGTGCCAGGAGTTGGGCAAAATGCAACCCTAACTCCGCTTCCGCACGGTTTGTGAACTCGTCGGCGAAGAGATAGAGTTTCTTAGTCGAAAGTCGAAAGTCGAAAGTCGAAAGCCGCGGTCCGGTCTTAGTTGAAGGTCGAGAGTCGAAAGTCGAAAGATGATTATTCACCAGCCACCGCATGGAGTGGCGGCTGAGCGTGGGTATATGCCGTTCGGCAGCAAAACCCACTACCCTTTTGATGACCGAAGAGGTCCAACGGTTGGTAGCAAAGAAATTATAGATACCGGGTACGAGTCCTCCGAGCGTCTCAATGTCCGCCATGTGCGCTACCAGCCATGTGCGGAAAGGCACATGCGAGTGGTTGTACCGCTCTTGCAGAATCTCGCTTCTGAGCCGCGTCATGTCCACATTGCTCGGACACTCGCTGTGGCAGGCTTTGCACGCCAGACAGGAATCCAGCACCGTTTTTACTTCCTCGGAATAGATACCGTCCGGAGAGTTGGCAATCATCTCACGGAGCACGTTTGCCCTTGCGCGAGTGGAGAATAGTTCGTCGCCCGTTGCTTTGTAAGCCGGGCACATCGTACCGCCTATGACCGCTGACTTGCGGCAGTCCCCTGCCCCGTTACATTGCTCAAGCAGAGGGAGAAGACCTCTCCCCGACCCTCTCCCAAGGAGAGGGGGAACTGACTGCGGAGTATCAATCGTGCTTTGAGGGGCGAACCTCAGATATTCGTCCATCGGCGGGGTGTCCACAATCTTGCCCATGTTGAACAACCCTTCGGGGTCCCAGGTGCGTTTGAGGCTGCGCATCATCTCATAGACCTCCTTGCCGTACATCAGCGGGATAAACTCACCCCGCAGGCGTCCGTCGCCGTGTTCGCCGGAGAGACAGCCGTGGTGTTTCTTCACCAGTGCCGCAGTCCGTTCCGCCACCTGACGGAAAAGTTGGCGGTCATGCTCTTTGTGCAAATCCAGCACCGGGCGCAGATGCAGTTCGCCCGTAGATATATGTCCGTAATAGACGCAGTCCAGTCCCAGTTCCGCCATCATCGCCCGGAAGTCTTTCATATAGGCTTCCATACGCTCCGGCGCCACCGCGGTGTCTTCCACCACGCCGACCGGTTTGGCATCGCCCGACATGGCAGACAGCACCCCCAAGCCTGCTTTTCGTAGCGCCCATACGCGGCTCACGTCGTTGCCATAAACGGTGGTGACGGTATGAGGAATGCCGGACTGCCTCATCGCTTCTATGAACGCCTCCGCCTGCTTGTCCAGCGCCTCACGTGTCGCAGCTCTGAACTCCGCTACGATGACAGCAGCCGGCGTGCCATCGACAAAAAAGAGGTTCTTGCTTGCTTCTATGTTCGTGCGGGCGAGGTCGATGATCTTGCCGTCAATCAGTTCCACAGCGGTAGGTTGGCAACCCAGTGCGATGAGGTTGGTACGCCAACTGTCGTCCATTCCGCTTAGGTGTACGCAGACTACCATCTGCTCTTTCGGCGGTAGGACATCCAATGAGAGAGTGATCTCAGTCACGAAACAAAGGGTGCCTTCCGAGCCCGTGATGAGCGCAGGCAGGTTGAGGTCCCTGCCCTCGCCATAGACATCCAGACACTCGTCTATCGCATATCCGCACGAACGGCGGCGGATAGACTCGTCCGGAAAGGCTTCCCGTACCGCCTGCATCACTTGTCCGTCCTTCTGCCATTCGCGCAGTTGGGAGAGGATGGCAGAAGGAAACCTCTCCCCAACCCTCTCCTCAAGAGAGGGGGTAAGGGTGTACACATTTCCGTCCGCTAACATGACCCGCAGTCCCACTACATGGTGGCGCGTGGAGCCATAGACGAGGCTGTGCGTGCCGCAGGAGTTATTACCCACCATGCCGCCTATGCAGCAGCGGTTAGAGGTAGAAGTCTCCGGCGAGAAGAACAGCCCGTACGGACGGAGCGCGATGTTCAGTTCGTCACGCACCACGCCGGGTTGCACGCGGGCTATGCGCCGTTCGGGGTCGATGGAGAGGATACGGTTCATGTACCGGCTCACGTCCACCACGATACCGCTGCCCACCACCTGACCGGCTATACTCGTTCCGCCGGCACGGGGAATGAGGTGCGTCTTGCGCCGGCGTGCTTCGTCAATCAGCGCACGCAGGTCGTCCTCCGTCTTGGGGTACGCCACCGCCAGCGGCATCTCACGATAGGCACTCGCGTCCGTGGCATAAGCCATCCGGTGCAGCGCGTCGGTATGTAGCTTGGGAGCGGAAATAGCCATGCTATTGAATCTCAAAGAGGCTGATGAATCCGGTCATAACAAAGACCTGACGGATGTCGGCATTAATGGAACGGACAATCACTTTTGAGCCATGCGTTGCTGCTTCCTTCCTGATGGAGAGGAAGATACGAAGACCGGAAGAGGATATATAGTCCAGTTTGGAGCAATCGAGGATAATCTCTTTGCCCTCCGCCTCCAAGAGCGGTTTGACTGCCTCCGCAGTGGGGATGGCAGCTGCTGTGTCCAAACGGCCTTCGAAGAACGCAATCAGTTGGGTGTCATTGATTTGAATTGTTGTGGTCATATGGTGTGCGATTTATTTTGTTGATACTTTCTTTACGAGCGTGAGGATGTTCTTGTTATCTACGCGTTCATAGCGGATTTCGTCCATGAGTTGGCGTACAAGGTGTATGCCCAAACCGCCTATCTCTCTGTCCTCCGCTGCAAGCGAAGTGTCCACCTCTTTCTGCTTTGTCGGGTCGAAAGGTATGCCGGAGTCGGAGACGGTGAAGATCAGTTGTTTGCCCTGCTCGTTCTCAATCTCGGTATATTCGACAAACACTTTGCCGTCCTTGCGTCCCGGGTAGGCATAGAGCATAACATTGCTGACCACTTCCTCCAAAGCGAGGTTGATGGGCATGTTCAGTTCGTCGGGCACATGCAATCCGTCCACCCATTCGGAAAGGGTCGGAATCTGCTGTATATCGTTGCGCATGACAATCGCCGATATCTGGTAGCGGATAGCGAGCATGGTGAGGTCATCGCTCTGTGGTGCTCCATTGACGAAGGAATTGACATCTTTTTGGAAGGTCTCCACAATGTTTCTCGGCGGCATACCATCGGTTGTAGTTAATAGTTTCAACATTCGCTCCTCGCCATACTGGGCATGTACTTTATTTTCCGCCTCGGTGAGTCCGTCGGTGTAGAGGAAGAGTGTGTCGCCGCGCTGGATTTGTATGGTCTGGTCGGCATACTCAAAGCCTCCCATAATACCTATCGGCAAATTAGGAAGTACCTCTAATTGGCGGGTATCCTTTTTATGTACCAATACAGGGGCATTATGTCCTCCGTTGCAGTAATTTAGCACGCCGGTCTCCATATCTAATACGCCGATAAAAAGGGTAGCGAACATATCCTGTTCGTTCTGCTCGGTGAGCGGGTCATTCATTTGCTGCATGATTTGGTCGGCGCGTTCTTCATGGGCAGTGACGCTTCGGAAAAGCGAGCGAATCATTGCCATTACTAATGATGCCGGAACTCCCTTGCCGCTTACATCACCTACGCAGAAGAAGAGTTTATCATTGCGGACATAGAAATCGTATAGGTCTCCACCTACCTCTTTGGCAGGATGTACTATGCCGTATATGTTTAAATCCGGTCGGTCGGCAAATGGCGGGAACACTTTTGGCAGCATGGCGCTCTGGATGGTTCGGGCAATTTCCAATTCGCCTTCCATACGCTCTTTCTGGTTGTTAATTTCAATCATCTTGTAGGCATTTTTGGTGCTATGGTACACGATAAATACCAGCAGAGCGAGGCTGAGCAGCATTAGAATATTCACAATCAGCCCGATGCGCTTGAGTTCAACATAGAGAATATCCTCCGGAATGATGATAGAAAGGCGCCAACCTGTCGCGTCAATATCTTCATCAAAAACGAGGTATTTGCGTCCGGGTATGGTGTCCGGCGTGACGATATCCTTGCCGGAAGCCGTGTAGATAGAGTAATAACTGTCCGGATAGACCTGCAGGTAATCGAAGATGAACTTCAGTTTGCTGAGCGATATGTCGATACAAACGACTCCCACGATACGCTTGTCGGCATCGCGAACAGGGTAGGAACAAGTGACGATAATGGTTTGTGCCCCCTCGTTGTCCATGTAAGGGTTAGACCAATAGGTACGATTTTTGGTCAGGCCGTTGTTGAACCACTCCGAGAGTGTGTAGTCGTGGTCACCCCCGCCTATCTGACGGATGTTAAAACCATGTTCAATCAGTTCGTTACGGGTGCCATATACCTCGTATAGATGCCCTTTTTGCGGATAATAATCGGGTACAAAAGCTATTCCGGCTCCTTCCACGTTTTCTATTGTCTCTAACATCGTACTCACACATCCTGATATGGCATCAGGATCGTTCAGACAATACTCTGCCATCTTGGCAAGCATTTTGGCTGAGGCTTCTAACTCAACAGCAATGGTGTTGATCTCTTGTTCTGCCGACCGTAACTCCGATTGGGCGCGATAAACGGCGTCTGCTTTGATGGTAGCCCGTGTATAGAAGTATTGGATGCAAGCAATCGACTCCATTGCCAGTATGGCTATGAGCGTTAGCCATAGCCCTGCATGGGAGCGCAAGGACTGCTTGTTGAATGTTTTTTTCAGGTTTATATCTTTTTGTTTCATAATTGGAATCAACCTTTACGGTTAAACCAAGTGCGGCGTTTGAGTCGTATACCTCCCGGAGGCGCTGCTGTTGGTTCTTCACCTAAAACATAGCGTTTATAGTAACTGATAATGACCGTCGTTACCGGCAGAGCGATAATCATACCCAATACTCCGAATAAGTACCCGAAGATAGAGAGTGAGAGGAGCATAATAGCAGGATTCATACCAATCACATTACCCATTATAAGCGGATTGAGGACCATATCTTGTATTGCTTGTACAATGAGGAAAACTGCCGCTATTTCTGTGAGAATAATCCAATAAGGTGTGCCGGTTTCCATAGACTGCAAGATACCCAATACCATAGTAATCGGGATACCCAAGACTTGCAGATAAGGAACCATGTTGAGTAATCCAATGAATAAGCCGACTACCACTGCAAGTGGCAAACCCATAATGAGAAAACCGATGCTGAAGAGAATCCCTACCGTACTTGCTACCGCGGCTTGACCTCGGAAGTACTTGCTCATGCCCGCCTCCAGATCATCAAAAAGTCCATAGACGACATGACGAAACTTAGGTGGAACAATATCCCTTAGACCTTGCGTTATAGCATCGTAGTCCACTAAAATGAAGATGGTATAAAGCAAACATATAAGCGCCACACCAATCCCCGAGACAATGCTCATACCTCCCCCAATCAAGCCACCTAAAGACGAGGTAATCTTACCTGCCATGGCTTCTATATCAATCTTAGAGAGCAGTGCTTTGATGTCAATCTGTTTAAGCCATTCGCGAATACGGTCCTGCCACTCTTCGGATAACACCGTTTGGGCATCGAAACCGGCCATATATTGGTTCACCAACACCCCCATCCTATCGACTTCGGCACCGACTAAAGGCACTAAAATAGCGATGATTCCCGCCACAAATGCCACCAAGACAATCAACGCCACGATAAGCGACAATGTATTGTTCTTCAGGCGGCAGGTGTCGCGGAAGAACAGCACGAGCGGTTGGATGAGATATGCCAAGAAAAGTGCAATAATGAATGGTAGCAAAACGCTACTGAGTTCCTTTGTCAGCGCAAATAGACCAACCGCAACGGCCAGACCTATACAAAGCCTGACCGTGCGGTCCAAATCAAAAGGTTTGGAGTGCATCAACATACTTATTTCTTCTTGTTCAGTAAACGAATAGGATTGAGTGAAGCGAGCAGATTTTTGACCTTCTCCACTCTGCGTACCATCAGTGTCCAGCTATGCTCAATCCGTGCAGCCTGACGTTCTACATTGGTGCGTTGCTCATGCTCCTTAACTTCCAAGACCATACGGTCACGCTCCAACTCTTCCTCATTGCGTTTTGGCTCATCGGCGAATAGAATAGTGCTGATAGCCAAAAGCATAGGCTCGTAGAAAAGTTGCTTGCGGAAAAGGATTACCACCACCAATATGAGCAACCATCCGCCCATCATGATGAGTGTCGCGGCCCATGTGGGCATCACTTCTGCCATGGCAAAGATTGCCGCTACTCCGCCAAAAGTAATTATCAAAGCGGAGATAAAAACAGTCGCAATACCAAAGAGTATAAGCCCGATGACCTTGGCGAACTTATGCAGGAACTCCAATTTGAATAAATCAAAGCGGGTCGTGACATACTTCTTAACGTCCTCCCATAGGTACTGATACTCAGCTGAATCAAATAAAATATTATCCATATTTAGGCTTTCTTTTCTTCATGTTTCAACTCCTCTTCAACGATTTGCTTAATCTCCTCGTCGTTGAAATAATCTTTCACTTTAGCCATCACTTGCTCAATAAACGCGTCGAACTCCTCCTTATTGAGATGAGAGGCTTTTTCGCGTACAATTTCAGCGACTTTCTCGCGAAGTTCTTTACCGCTACTCGGGGCAAGCAACAACGCTGCAACACCACCAACTACAATACCGCCTAATAAGGCTGCTAAAATACTACCTGCATTTCTTGCCATAATACATAGATTTTAAAAGTTAATACTTTGGTTAATTATTTTGCTATTGTGATGACCACCGGTAAGTGGTCGCTAAAGCCGTTTTTATTATATCTAAAACCGGTAAAAGTCCGTTTGGGCTTAAATCCTAAATAGCGCCTATCATGTTCCACTAACCAATGCGGTTCATAGATAGAGACTGCTGTTCTCATAGTCAGCCTGTCACTAAGATAAACTTGATCTAAACATGTCCAGACTCCTTGACAACGATGTGTTCCCCTACCCTTTTGGCGGTATTGAAGCATCATATTTCGGAGTGGAAGCATATCCTCTTGGGGCTGCGAGTTCATGTCACCCATCATAATTATATTGGCTTGTGGGTCCGTGCCGATAATGGAGTCAATAATTACTTGTAGTTTTTGTTTATCCAATGCGCGCTTCCATGCACTCGCCGCTGCGCCGCCGCGTTGACTTGGCAGGTGACATTGCAAAACATGCAACCATTCACCTGTACTCCGCACCCTAAAATAAGCATAGAGCACATCTCGTGTCACAAACCCGTCAGCCTCTGTCGCCACACGGATAGGGCGTGAGAATAGTAATTCCACTTGAGTAGTGTCAAAAAGTATGCCGACATCTATACCTCTACGGTCTAACCCCTCATACAACATTGACTTAAGCGGGTAATGGCGCATCATTTTAGCAAGTTGGTCTAAGCACTGCTTATTTTCCACCTCCGTGAGACCGATGATGGCAGGTGACTGTGTACTACCAATATTCGTAATGACACGACCGATTTGCTCTACTTTGCGGTAATAGCGATACTTGGTCCAACGATAGATCCCCTTCGGTGTGAAATCCCAATCCTCTTTGAGACTGTCATGCTCAGGATGAAAGAGATTTTCCACATTGTAAGAGACGATACATAGCGAGTCTTGCGCAATTGCATAGCCTATGAACATACAGGCGAGTCCTATCGTAATGAGTCTCTTCATGTTAACATCGTGATGGCTTTATTAAGTGCCATTATGAACCGAGCAATATCTGTTTCGTCATTATACAATCCTATGGAAGCGCGCACTGTCCCTACGCAACCAAGATGTTCCGTCAATGGTTCAGCACAATGATGCCCTGTGCGGACAGCCACGCCTTGTTGATCCAATAACATGCCGATATCATAGGGATGAATTAACTTGCCATTATGGAATACATTGAAACTCAATACGCCATTTTTCTCTTCGCCGGCAGCGTAGATATGAACACCCTTAATATGGCTCAGTTCGTCTTCTAAGTATTGCATTATATACCGCTCATGGGCATTAATACGCTGTATGCCAATACTATTGATATAGTCTAATGCGACTCCGAAAGCGTATGTACCGATATAATCGGGGGTACCTGCCTCGAACTTATATGGCAGCACATTGTAACTTGTGCCCGTCCAACGGACATGATCAATCATCTCACCTCCGCCTTGATAAGGATCTAAAGCATTTAACCATTTCTCTTTACCATACAGGATGCCTACTCCTGTCGGACCATACATCTTATGGGCTGAAAAAGCCAGGAAATCACAGTCTAACGATTGTACATCCACTTGCTCATGTGGCACACCTTGTGCTCCATCCACCAAAACAGCAATACCCTTATCGTGCGCGATGCGGATGATATGTTCTATATTCTGGCGAGTACCTAATACATTGCTGACCATCGAAATCGCTACCAATTTGGTGTGCTCGGTCAAAAGCCGTTCTAATTCCTCGGTATCTATATACCCTTTATCAGTAATAGGTGCAACCTTAAGGGTCGCGCCTTTTCGAAGGCACATCATCTGCCAGGGGACGATATTACTATGGTGCTCCAATTCACTGATAATAATCTCATCACCTTTCGTTATGAACCGCTCACCCCAACAGAATGCTACCATGTTGATGCTATCCGTCGTACCCTTGGTGAAGACGATTTCCTCCTTCTTGGCAGCACCAATGAATGTCGCCACCTTATGTCGCGCTCGCTCGTGTTCCTCCGTTGCCACTTGTGCTAAATGATGAACACCGCGGTGGATATTGCTATTGAAATGGGTATAGGCAAAACCGATAGCGTCTATGACTTGCTGCGGCTTTTGGCTCGTCGCTGCATTATCCAAATAGGTGAGCGGATGGTTATGTACCATCTGTGTTAATATTGCAAAATCGTCTCTATTCATTATGGTCTGTAATAACTATATTCCAATATCTTTTCGGCATCATCGTCGTGCAATAATTCGGAGAGACTGACCTTCTCATGCTCCTCCATATAACTCCTTACAATCCGCCAACCAACCCATGTGCCGAGGCGAGCCGGAGCGTCTTGGCTTACCTCTGAGGTAAAGGGACCATCGTTGAGATAGGATGATAGTACTAAGGTCTCTGTCTTAAAGAGATCTTTCTTGTCCATCATTAGATGCCAGATTGACCTCTCATACCGTTCACACCATTGCCACTGCTCATCTGTATAACCCATCACTTCTGCCTCCGAGAGGGTAGGGAAGAGTTCATTGAGAATATACATCATCTTGCCGCGGTAAATCATATTATCAATGAGTCTGTTCTTACCCCCCATATAAGGGAATGTACGGAACAAGTAGGCGCTCACTACATCTGCCGGAATACATTCCTTGCGCATAGTGAACTTCTGGTAATCGTATACCACACGATTATAAAACGCATAATCGCTACCTAAATACATATCTGCTCCAACTGCCATGTCCTCATCAATAAACATGATACTGGCATTAAACCCGCTGACAAAGAGATAGATATCCGGAATGACAACATCCGGATCTATATACTTAAGACGTGAGAAAGCCACTTCTAACTCGGCTTCAATATCACTGACATCGTGGAATAGTTCTTGCTCCCGCTCATTGGTCTGCTTGAATCCGTAAAGTGTATCCTCTAAAAATAGCGGTAATTGGTGGCAGAGATATGCTGTATCTTCTGTGGGGATACCTAAGATATCTTCCGTCCAACGAGGCATAAAAATGGGGTAGGAGTAATATAACTCTCTTACTTGCGGCAAGAGAGTAGAGCTGTCTGACAGATCCAACGAGAGTAGTGCTTTGTCAAAGCGTATCAATCGGATGTCTTGAGGTTCAATCTCCCGTTGGGGCGGAAAATAGGAACGCCCTTTCCGGCAACCGGCGAGCAATAGCACTAAACAGGTTATCAGTATTACAAATCTTTTCATATGAACTTTTGTGTGTTGGACGCAGTATGAACTATAACACCATCCTTTATCTCGAATACGCGGTCGCTGATTGCAGCTAACGCCTGGTCGTGGGTGACAATAAGTATGGTTTGACCGAATTTCTCCCTTAGCTGTTTAAGCAACTCGTGCAGTTCCTTTTTATTCTGCTCATCTAAACTACCGCTTGGCTCATCCGCCAAGATGATCGATGGACTCATCATCATCGCCCGAGCAGCTGCTACACGCTGTTTCTCACCACCGGACAACTCATTGGGCTTATGCTCCAAGCGTTCACTTAGCCCTAATTCTGTGAGTAATTTCTTGGCGCGACTCTCCATCCACTCTTGCGGCTTGCCTGCTATCATGGCGGGTATCTCGACATTTTCAAGAGCGGTGAATTCCGGTAGTAGTTGATGGAACTGAAAAATAAAACCTATATGCTGATTTCGGAAAGAGGCAAGTTCCTTATCTTTGAGTTTAAGCACCTCAATTCCATCAATCAATACTGTACCGCTGGTGGGTGTGTCTAACGTGCCGATAATCTGTAAGAGAGTAGATTTGCCGGCTCCGGACTTACCGATGATAGAGACAATCTCACCTTTTTTAACCTCCATATTAATCCCCTTGAGGACTTCAAGTGTGCCAAAGGCCTTATGGAGATTCCTAACTTCAATCAATGTAGTCATGTATCGTTAATTTACGGGTTCCGTCATGGTTGACATCTATCGAAATATTTATAGTATCTTCTGGTAGGATGGGGGATAGCACCTCTGGCCATTCTATAAAACAATAGCTCCCGGAGTATAGGTATTCCTCTGCCCCTAAATCCAATGCCTCCTGTAGATTCTTAAGTCGATAGCAGTCGAAGTGATACATTTCCTCCGCACCGACTTCATAAACATTGACAATGGCAAAAGTTGGACTATTGGCGACATCCGCTGTACCAAGTTCCCGACACAATTGCGAGATAAGGGTGGTCTTGCCCGCACCCATTTTAGCCTCAAATGCATAAACCCGTGCTTGAGGACATAAAGTCATCAGATATTTTAAAGAATGCTTTTGTCCTTGCTCATCTATGAGACAGAGGGTGTCATCTTCTTGTTTTTGGAGTTCAAAATGTTGTATCATTGTTCGTGTTTCTATTCTAAGTCCTTATTCTCAGAGGGATATTTTGGCTTGTAATTGATCATAAATAGCTGAACCTTTGGTATTTCCGAGCAATTTTATCCATTCGTCTCTTGATGCTGCTTGAGCGCGGCGCACAGAACCGAAATGACTAAGGATTTTCTTCTTTGTTGCAGGGCCAACTCCTTGTAATTCATCCAATTGTGATTTAATTTGATGTTTGGATCGCTTTGATTTATGATAGCTTATGGCAAATCGGTGCACCTCATCTTGTATGGCAGTCAATAAGTGAAAGAGTTCGCTCTTTACGCTGACGCTTATCTCCACCGGCGGAAAACCATATAGTAGAGTTTGTGTCCTGTGATGGTTATCTTTCTTGAGACCGGCAATGGGGATATGTAGCCCTAATTGGTCCTCTACCACCTCTCTGATTGCATGCATCTGTCCTATTCCGCCATCAGCTATAATGAGTGATGGCATTTCCATGTTTTCTTCGAGGATTTTTTGGTATCTGCGACGGACAATTTCGCGCATGGAGGCGTAGTCATCTGCTCCTATTACGGTCTTAATTTCAAAACGCTTATATTCACTTTTACTGGGCTTGGCTTTGCGGAAAACGACACAGCCGCCTACAGCATCTGTGCCCTGAATATTGGAGTTATCAAAACTATCGATGACTACAGGCAAATTTTCTAATTGTAATAGTTTCTGTAATTCACCCAAAATACGCACTGCACGTTGATCTGGATTGAGCTTATCCGACTGCTTAATCTTATCTTGTTTATATTGCTCTACATTCTTTTGTGCCAAATCCAATAATTTCTTTTTATCTCCGCTTATAGCTATATGGAACCGCAACGTTTCATCGTATTGATCGGGAATAAATGGAACAATAACATCTTTAGTACTACTCCCCAATTGTTCTTTTAGTTCTTTAATGCCGATGGCTAATATCTCCTCCTTGCTTTCTTCTATCTGACGAGAATACTCTATCGTCTTACCACACACTATACTACCTTTGTGAAGATGAAGCATTGTGATGATAATAGTATCGTCTAATTCGTCATAACCTACAACATCTATATCTCCGGTGTTGGTGTTTGTTATAATATTTTTTGAGGCGAAGTTCTCTAATTGCTCTAACTTTATTTTCTCTAAAGCAGCCTTTTCATATTCCATTTTAGAGGAGTAGTAGAGCATACGGTCTCTTAGTTCCTTCTCTATAAGATGGCCATCGCCGCGGATAATCGTGCGTGCCGTATTTATGTACTGCATATACTGTTCTTGCGAACATTTTCCTTCGCAGATTCCGCAACATTTGCCTAAATGGTACTTAAGGCACACCTTATGTTTCCCCTTTTGAACGGATTCAACGGTATATTTTCCCGAGCAAGTGCGTAATGGGCACAATTTATGAATGATTTCCAGAACAGAATCTACCGCATAGCTAAATGTATATGGTCCGTAGTACTCTCCGTGTTTTTTATCAATTACGCGTGTCTTTATTACTTTAGGAAAATCTTCTTTGGTAATGCAGATGCTGGGGTAGGTTTTGCCATCTTTGAGGAGAATATTGTAATGAGGTTGGTATTCCTTTATGAGGTTGTTTTCGAGCAAAAATGCATCTTGTTCACTATTAACTACTAAGTACTGTATATCCGCTATGTGCTTGACTAATTGGTTGGTCTTAAAGGTGTCATGCTCCTTATTAAAGTAGCTGTTTACCCTACGCTTCAGGTTCTTAGCTTTCCCAACGTAGATAATCGTTCCCTCTGAGTCATAATAACGATATACACCCGGTGACTCAGGTATATTACTGAGAATAGTGCGTATATGTTCAGAGATTTTCTTCACGATTAAACCCTACTCATTCACCCCTATGGATAGGAGACAAAATAGTTCATCTGCTTGTCCCTTCAAGTATTCTCTACCGTTGAGCCCTTCAAGCTCAATGATGAAGTTGACATAAATCTTCTTGACACCGCTCTTGCGCACCAAACTGATAGCTGCTTCCATTGAACCGCCAGTCGCAAGGATATCATCGTGAATCAGTACAACATCATTTTCATTGAGAACATTTTTGTGCATCTGAATAGTATCGGTACCATATTCCTTTTTATATTCCACCTGAATGGTTTCTGCGGGCAATTTTCCTTGTTTCCGAATGGGTACAAAGCCGGCGCCTAACTCCATCGCTATGGCAGGTGCAATAACAAATCCGCGAGACTCAATACCTACTACTTGCGTAATACCCATGTTACGGTAATGTGCAACTAATTCGTCACGCATCCACGTTAAACACTCAGGTTTGTGCCATGCTGTGGTGATGTCCTTGAATTGAATCCCTTTAATGGGATAGTCGGGTACATTTCGGATTGATTGAATAACTTCTTCTTTTGTCATATGAATTGTGTTTATAATATTTCACTGTATTGTTTCACGTGGAACACTATCGACCCAATAGTACTAATAGGACGCTAATATCGTTGGGGCTAACTCCGGGTATTCGACTTGCTTGCCCGATGGTTACAGGGCGAATTTTAGTCAGTTTCTGACGCGCCTCCGTACTTAAACTTTGTATACTATTGTAGTCAAAATTCTCTGCTAACTTAATGGAATCCAGTCGATGTAACTTGTCAGCTGCCATTTTTTCGCGGTGGATATATCCTTCATATTTGCACCTGATCTCCGTCTCTTCTATAACCTCGGTGGAATTGGTCCCGATAGTCAGTTTATCAACCATGTCGTGCAATTGAGGAACCATATCTATCAATGCTGATAATGTATATTCGGGTCTTAATAAAATGGCACCTAATTTATTGCGATTCATTTCTCCGATTTTGACGGAAGTATTTTGTAGGTAATCAATGATAGATACGATGGCTGCTTCCTTGCGCTTCCACCATGTATATCGTTGGCCGTTTGCTAAACCTAATTGATACCCCCTCTCCGTCAGTCGCTCATCCGCATTGTCTTGTCTAAGCAAGATTCGATACTCGGCTCTTGAGGTAAACATTCTGTAGGGTTCATCGACTCCTTTTGTGACAAGATCATCAATGAGGACTCCTATATAACTTTCGTCCCGCTTCATAACGAGAGGCTGCAATCCATTTATGGCTTGATGCGCATTGACTCCTGCTACCAATCCTTGCCCGGCAGCTTCTTCATAACCTGTTGTGCCATTGATTTGTCCGGCAAAGAATAGGTTTTTAATTCGCTTTGTCTCAAGGCTGTGGTATAACTGTGTTGGTGGGAAGAAATCGTACTCAATCGCATAACCGGGTCTGTAGAGTTGCACGTTTTCGAGCCCTTCGATTGTTTTAAGAGCCTGCCATTGAATCTCCCAAGGGAGGGAGGAACTAAAGCCGTTAACATAGTATTCATTGCTATCCACACCCTCCGGTTCAAGGAATATTTGGTGTGCATCTTTGTCGGCAAAAGTTATGATCTTCGTTTCTATAGATGGGCAGTAGCGTGGGCCGATACTGTGTATCTGTCCGTTGTAGAGCGGGGAGTGGGGGAGACCATCACGAAGAATTGAGTGGGTGCGAGGATTGGTATAAGTAATCCAGCAACTCATTTGCTTTAGCCTCCGTTGTATATCAGGTAAGTAACTGAAATGATGCCCATCGTCATCTCCGGGTTGCTCGGTCAATTTGTTGAAATCAATGCTGCGTTTATCTATCCTGGCTGGAGTTCCGGTTTTCATCCTATCCGTTTCGAACCCCAATAGGCGTAACTGCTCAGACAGTCCTTTTGCGGACGGCTCACTAATGCGTCCGCCTTCTATCTGTTTGGGGCCGAAATGAAGCAATCCATTGAGGAAAGTACCATTAGTGAGTACTACCGCTTTGGCACGCATCTCTATACCAAGAGCCGTTTTAAGTCCAACGACTTGATTATCTTTGATTACCAGTTCATTAACTACATCCTGCCATATGTGAAGGTTATCAGTCAAACTGAGTATGTCAGTCCACTCGTTGATAAACTGCTTACGATCGCTTTGGCTTCTGGGAGACCACATGGCAGGACCCTTGGAGCGATTTAGCATTCTAAACTGAATAGCACTACGGTCTGTTACAATCCCCATTTGCCCACCAAGCGCATCTATCTCCCTTACTATCTGTCCCTTGGCGATTCCTCCTACAGCGGGATTACAGCTCATCTGGCCAATCTTATTCATATCCATTGTGATGAGTAGCGTTTTGCTACCCATATGAGCCGCAGCACTCGCTGCTTCACATCCGGCATGACCGGCTCCCACAACTATGATGTCGTAATCAAATACCATTATTTAGTAGCGCCCAATGACGCATCCGATTTTTAAGCCGCAAAGATAGGTAAAAAATATGAATAAAGCAAATAATTCTATCAATTTTCGCACATAATGGCATATTTTTGGCAAAAAATCAAGCAAAAAATCTTTTTTCTATCCAATTATTTGCACAATTCAAAAATTTAGTGTATTTTTGCGGCTAAATTTTGCGTGTGCCGGCGCGAGCGCTCGCGAAGAGGCAAAATTCGATACCCTATATAAACAATAAATCCTATATGACACAGGACGTTCAGTTAAAGAGTTTATGGAAAACCTGCATCATGGCAGTGCTGATGATGTTCAGTTCGATTCCCATGAGCGGACAAAGTTTCCGCCGCCATGTGAATCCGTTTGATAATGGAGATGATTACCATTTCGGATACGTTAGTGGAAGTGTCGGCTATTCGATGTTACAGACCGGCATATCCAATATCGTTCCAAGTGGCAATGTCGGTGGAACTGTTGGCATAGGCTATGAGTTCCGTAATAGTGGCTTGTGGGTCAATGTGGGCGTGCAAATGGCTTTCCACCGCTCATCACTGACGATGAACGAGTATGATACGTATAATCCCAATCTGTCATATTACTCAACAGAGTACGACCGTTTTAGAGGTCTTGACACGCAAGGTAAACCGGCTGTTTTTCACTATAGAGTATCGCAGAAAGATGAGATAAGTTGGAATTATATTGATGTACCGATATTAGTTGGATATTATGTCAAAGGTTTTCATGTCGGTGCGGGGCTCAAAGTGAGTTATGCCATTCGTCCTCAGACGCACTCAACGGGAATATACAATCTTAGTGCAACCAACGAGGCTTATTATCCGCTTCGATTTGAGAATATGCCTGACCGTGGCTACAAAGACTATGAGTTTGATAATATTACTGACAATCAGCTTAATGTGGGTGTTAGCCTTATCGGTGAAATAGGTTATGACCTCCTATCGGCAGTACCCTCACGTAGTAGAATATGTAATGTACTCAAGTTGGCATTTTATGTCGAGTATGGTTTGAATAACCAATTGCGAATAAATGAAACACCAACCTTTCGTGTAGAAATACCCGATAAAAACGATGCTACTAAAGCTGTAATTAATCCATATTTCAATACCATAGACCAATCCTCAAGAACAGTTCCGTTCTTCACCGGTGTCAAATTGACCTATATGATTGGCGGAAGTAGGACTGCTCGGGCAGGATTCCATCATGGCTGTATGTGTTACCAGTAAAATTGATATTCCAAGAATTTGTTTAGATATATGATTATGAAAAAAACGAGAAATATATTTCTTGCTGCCGGAAAATTGATGACGGCAATCCTTTTGCTTCTCTCGTCCATAGATGTTATGGCCGCCAATGGAATTATCGAGACCCGCACCTATAAAATTTGCCCCGGGGATACCATAACTGTTGACACGCGCCAAACCGTTGTTTATCGCGATACTGTTTTATTTGATACCATCCGCGTCTTGAACCCCGCTCAAGATAGTATCTATGTTTATGTCGTTAACACCTATCCGCCTTTCCTGAATTACCAAGAGAGAACCATTGAAAGGGGAACTTCCTTTGACTGGTACGGAAGAACGATTAGCCATGCAGGAATGTATGAGCAGATTTTCAAATCCACTATCAGCGGATGTGACAGCACGTATCGCATCGTTGTGCGTGAGCGTGTTGAAACCTCCCTTACGGAGACTCTGTGCGAAGGAAACACCATTTCATTCGGAGGCAAAACCATTAGTACAAGCGGTATCTATCGGGATACTATTCATTATTCTGATTATGACTCGGTAATCATTATGTCTTTGAATGTGGTTAAACCCGATACAACTACTACAGTCAGTAGAATTCCTGAAGGTAGCAGTACTATATGGAATGGTGAGACTTACACCGAGGCAGGCGTTTATGACAAAACGTACCCGAACCGCTTTGGCTGTGATTCTCTTTCGCGTTTAATCGTTACGACATATCATGTTGACACGATTGATACCGCAGCGACTATATGCCCATCTGAAACGCTTACCTGGCATGGTATGACATATGGCCAGACCGGACGGTACGAATTTCCCGGAGTGAGGGCCAATGGCGATAGGGTATATTATCGTTTGAACTTAACTGTTCTTCCTCTCCAAGAGGTGGAAAGAACATTCACCCTTTGCGACGAAGAGTCCGTAACCTTTAATGGCAAAACCTATGTCAATGCCGGAACGTACTTTGATTACTTAAGTTGCGATACCTTGTGCAAAATTGTGATTGGCAAGTATCCTACCCAACTGCATGAGCAAACCGGTACTTTGGACGCAACACATCCCTATTATTGGAGGTATAGTATCGATGGCGTCGAACAAACGGACACAATCTCGCAGCCTGGTGTTTATCAACACGTGACCCACAATGTAGAAACAGGATGTAATGATATTTGGCGTTTAATACTGACTAAGGACGAAACGCGTTACCATTTCCTTGAAGAGGCTACTGTTTGCGAGTCAGAGCCGTTCTCTTGGCGGGGCAGAAACAATCTGAATCGCACCGGCATAGGACAGACAACCCATTATTATGACCGTTATAAAACAGCGGCAGATCAAGATAGTATTTACGAGTTAGTCCTCACGGTTTATCCCGTTCTTAGGACTGTGCAAACTATACCGTTCTGCGGAAGCGTAACCTATAATGGAGTGACATATCCGGAGTCTTTCACGGTGATTGATACCTTGGTTTCCGCGCGCTATCACTGTGACTCTATCGTTACAACCATACTTGCAAAGGGTATTCCATTCCTACACCACGATACGATAACGATTTACCCCGGTGAGACTTTGGAATGGCGCGGTCGCTCCATTAATCAGGACGGGTACTACGAGGATAGATATACATCGGTATCCGGGTGTGATAGCATATATTCTATCAGTGTAGGTTTAAAAGAAATTGTACCTTCAACTAAGAGCAGAACCTATCGCGCAGAAATTTGTGCGGATGACTATTACGAGTGGCGAGGAGAGCACTATTTTAACACCGGTACCTATGTAGATACTGTTTTTGTCGGGACGACAGAGGTTATTGACTCGCTCCATATTTTGGTTCTTACGGTTCATCCTAAATATGCTTCCCGGGAGCGCATCACCTTCCATTCTTTCCCTGCCACTTATCGGGGGCATGTATTCCATGCATCGGGGGAAGAGTTCGCCTTTACCTTCACGACAGTGGGCGGTTGCGATAGTATTGTGACTGTCGTTGCTGAGAGGGAGTTAACCCGCACGGAAGAGTGGGAGATGATTTGTCCTAATGAAACATTTATTTGGCAGTGGGACGGCAGGACATATTCGGAACCGGGCACCTATGTTCAGACGATTAAAGATGCAACCGGCAAGGATAGCGTGGAACATATCCTTCATCTGACGGTACGGTATATTCCGGATACCTATATAACGAAAACTATTTGTCAAGGTGGCAGTTATACTTTCGGAGACCGGACATTGACAACTACAGGCAACTATACTTATACGTTCCACAATTCAGGCTGCGACTCTACGGTGCATCTCTCACTCAATGTGGTTAATGCTGACACCATGATTTACATGCACCACATGGATGAGGGGCAACATTATGTTTGGAACAACACAACCTATTACGAGCCCGGAGTGTACTACCATTATGCGACCAACCGTTTCGGATGTGACTCAGTCTCTATCTTGGAGTTAACCGTTAATCAGGTTGACACCATTGATACCACTATCACCGTTTGTCAGAATGAGTTGCCTGTTATTTGGCACGGCATTCGGGCTAACCAATCCGGAGACTATACTGCGGTTGAGCAACAAGCAGGTGGTCAATATGTTTATTACCGACTTCATCTGACGGTACGCGAGATAGTCCAAATAGATACTACGTTCACCGTCTGCGCTGATGCTTCTGTGAGCTTTAATGGTCAAACCTATACAGCGGCGGGTCATTATCGCGATTACTTGACTTGTGACACATTGATGAATGTGCATATCGTAGTTCTTCCGCAGCAAGTGTATGAAACAAAAGCAAGTCTCGGAGGTGAACATGGCTACACATGGACTTATCGTGATAATGGTATTGAAAAGACACAAACTTTTTCTCAACCCGGTACCTATGAATTTGAATCCCCCAATGCAACTACCGGTTGTAGCGAATTATGGCGATTGATACTGACTAAAGACGAAACAGAATATCATTTTGTAGAAACCATCAGTATCTGCGAAGGAGACGATTTCACATGGCGGAATTTGACAGGACTTAGTCATCAGGGGATTGGCGAAACCAGCCATTACTATGACTCCTATCAAACCCGAACAGGGAAGGACAGTATTTACGAATTGGTACTTACCGTTATGCCGGTTGAGAGGACTGTTCGCACCATCACTTTCTGCAGCTCTATCGCCTGGGACGGTATCACATATACTTCCTCTGCCGTTGTGTACGACACGATTTCGTTGGCAAGCGGTTGCTATCGTATAGAGCGTATTAATCTGGATAAAGCCATGCCGTTCTATAGTTATGAGGCAAAGGAATTGCCGCAAGGGCAAGTTCTCAACTGGCATGGCAGAACCATTACCACCGATGGCATTTATCGCGATGAATACACAACTATTTATGGCTGTGATAGTATTTATGAAATAGCGGTTACCATTATTCCTGCCACTCCCGAGACCAATCAATATGCGGAGGAATTATCGGTTTGTGAAGGAGATACTATCCTTTGGCGCGACCGACTGATATGGCGTGGTGGTACGTATGTTGATACAGTGTGGAGTGCAGGGCATAGCGAGATAGATTCTATTTTTACTTTGCGGTTCACCGTTTGGCCTGCGCCAAAAGATACCATTCATCAGCACCTTTATACCTGTGGGGCTGTCGGGGCTGCTATCCGGTATCAAGGTAAGGATTATTACGCCGATACCGTCTTGGTCAATACCTTCCCGACTATTCATGGCTGCGATAGTACCGTTAAAGTCTATCTGCATTTCAATACCTCCCTCTTCTTGACCGATACTGTGGAGATTGCCGATACAGAACTGCCCTATACATGGCATTATCGCTTGGGAGGTGTGCAGCGGGATACGGTTCTCACGAGGGCCGGAACCTATAATCATATTGAAATAGCGGAAGGAGGGTGCTATAACCAAGAGCAAATCATTTTGCTGGTCTATCCTACTTATCTCTATGAGTTGGATACCACTATCTGCGAAATGGACTTACCATTCCATTGGTTGAGCGGTCCGGCTGAACATGTCAATGATGCGCTACAACACGCTATCGGTCAAACCAAACAGTACGAATATCGCTACCAAACTGTCAATCACACCGACAGTATCTACCGGTTGCATCTCACTATTGAGACGGCACCCAAGCGGACACAATCTATCTATCTATGCGCCGGAGAGGCGGTCACTTTAGAAAATGGCAGAACCTACTTCAATCTTGAGTCCGATAGGGTTTATCGGGATACAATATCCAAACCGAATACCGGCACAATTTGCGATAGCATCATCTTCTACGAAATTTATCAGTACCCCGTTAAAGAGCACATTCAGACTATCATATTGCAACAAGGGGATAGCTATGACTGGAACGGCCAAACCATTACGCAAGGCGGCATATATCACCATACCACCTATGGCGTAGGAGTAGGCGGCTGTGATAGTGTTAGTACGCTGCGCGTTATTCAGGAAATGCGGGAAGAAAAAGTCATCTGTACCATTGATACCGCCGCCAACACCCATCCTGACAAAAAATACCCGTATCTCTGGCCGAAAAACAATAAAACCTACACCACCTCAGGTATTTGGACTGATACCATTTATGACGCTGAAGGGTTTATCTCGGAGTATCACACCTTGTATCTGACGATTACACAGCCTTATGACACTACCATTTATGTGCATGGTTGCCAAGATAAGGGAGCTGTGTGGCGCGATTATATCTATTGGAATGACACCGCCTTTGTGGAGCGTGTGGAGGTTAATCCTTATACGCCTCAAGCCCCTTGTGACTCGGTCTTCCATGTTAATATAGTTATTGATACAGTCTATCAGACGGTGATTGATACCGTTATATGTGAAACCCAATTACCCTTTGTCTTAGGGCGGCATAATCCTATTCTGATTTGGGAAGAACATGTTGACCCCATTACTATCAATGATACAACGGCTTGTGGCTGTGACTCTACTATCACCCTTAAGCTGAGAATCACCCCGACCCTAAGTAAGAACGACTCCACTTTTGTCTGCGAAGATTTCTTCCGCGATGGAGGCTATGTTTATTTGGGCGACACCGTTCATCCGTGGTTTGATAACCACTATCACGGACAATGGGAAGGCAAATGGCATGGCGTCGGCTATAACACTGACACTATTGTTTGGGACTGCGATAGTACGTATTTCCACCATATTATCATGCGTCCTCGCCAAGCGCAAGTTGTTCAAGAGACTTACTTGTTGTGTCAAGGGGACTCTGTTCAATTATTCTGGCCCTATGACGATAAGTGGATTTATCAGCCCGGCGTATATCTTGACACGATTCAGACCAACACGCCGTTTGTGGATAGTAAACATGGTTATGTTCATAACGACCGTGATTACCTTTGCGATAGTATTGTTCAATGGACTGTCTTATTTGCCGATACGCTTCACGAGGACACGACTGTTCACATCGCAATGGGCGATTCGCTCTTCTGGAATAATCGCTATTACTACACCGCCGGTTCGTATGACTCCATCGGCTTTGCCACTGACACCAATTCGCTGGGTGAGTATTGTAAGTATGTCAAGACCTTGCACCTCTATGTGGATTCTACTTACTACTTCCGCGATACATTAGAACTCTGCGAATTACCCGGTAAGGAGATCCTATATACCTGGCAGGATGGCTATTCCCGCACCTATACATTACCGACTAAGGACACGGCATTGCATGTCATTGACCGCTTACCGACCATGGTTTACCGCTTTGATAGTATCTACGATTTATATATTGACTACCGCGTGCGTTATATCACGCAGATCTATGACACCATATGTGAGGGTACGGAATTGCGCTTTGATGCCCATCATCACGACAATACACTCACCCAACGCTACCTCACTACCAAAGGGATTTACTACGATACTATTCCGGCCATCAACGGCTGCGATAGCGTCATTATCCTCTATTTAGAGACCCGTGATAGTATTCCTCTCAAGCGCACGCAGCACATGGTTTCTGACCGTGACCTTCCCTATCTATGGTCTCATACATGGCATAAGGCAGACGGCTCTGATACAACCCACGTGGACACCTTACGCGCTACTGGCGAATATCGCTACACAATGCCTTCTATCTATGGCTGTGATAGTACGGTCATCTTGGACTTCATTGTGCACCAAACACACCTCTTCCGCGATACCATTGAGGTTTGTGCCTTGGCGAACAAAACCCTGACGCACCTCTGGTCCACAGGATATAAGCAAACATATACCGTGCCCGACCATGACCAAAATATCCATTATTATGATACATTAAGTACGCGCATTAAACTGGATAGCATCTATGACCTATATGTGCTTTATCACCGGGAGACTATGACCTATCTGGATATGAATCTGTGCTATGGTGATTCCGTTCAATTTGGTTTGACAAAATCCCACCAACCGCGATTTATCTCCAAAACGGGTATTTATCGGGATACTTTAGTGCGCTACGCCAATGGTTGTGACTCAATCATTGAGATGAGACTCAATGTCTTCCAGAGATATTTCAACGCATACACGCATCATGTTTCCGACAGCGAGTTACCCTTTGTCTGGGAGCATATTCAACATGGAGTAGTCATTAAGAAAGATACTCTCTATGCTTCTGGCGAATATATTTATCATTATACCAATGAGTACGGCTGCGATAGTATAGACAGCCTCAGCTTGCGCGTCCACGCTACCTATCTCTATCGCGATACCGTTACTATCTGTCAAGATGAAACTCCGTATGCTTGGCAGGGTATCTTGGATATCTATTCTACCGGCGAATATATCAAGAACCTGCAGACCCATGACGGCTACGACAGTACCCATGTACGTTTTGTTCGCGTTATCCCTATTCCTCATGACACTATCCGCCATGAGATGTGCGAGGGGGCTGATTATTTGTTCAACGGTGTACGGTACTATCAAAACGGTACTTACAGCGACACCTTGACTTCCTCACAGGGCTGCGATAGTATCGTAACGCTCGTCTTGAAAGTCAATAAACCCGTTTATGTGCGCATACCTGCGGATATATATGAAGGCGAGTCTTATACCTTCTATGGGGAGGACTATACGACTTCGGGTACGTATCGCCGCTATGGCCAGACACCGGATGGTTGCGACTCCATTACCGAGCTCTTCCTCACCGTACATCCTCAGATTGATACCACGGTCATTCTCTGCTCCAACGAATTGCCCTATATTTGGATTAACAAGTGGAGTGGGGAATCGAGGACCTTATATTCCCCCGGTCTCTACCGCAATGACACGACTTATGTCAATGGTCAGCGTACTTTCTATAGTTTGCAGTTGATTGTCAATGAGCCTAAGCAAGATACAATCCGTGCTTCTATCTGCCGCGGTTCCTCTTACTTGTTCAAAGGCTTGTCACTGACAGAGACCGGCAATTACCGCGACACAGTACAGGCTTCCAATGGTTGCGACTCCGTCATCACCCTTATCTTGACGGTCAACGAACCTTACCACCACTACCGGGTAGAGCACATTTTGGAGGGACAAAGTGTCACGTTCTTCGGCAATACGTATACCGAGACCGGTACCTTTACCCATTATGGTCATACCCCCGATGGCTGTGACAGTACCTCTGTGCTCCAACTGATTGTACATCCCTTAGTTGACACTGTGGTGACTATTTGTACCGCCGACCTGCCCTACCAATGGGTGAATAAGTGGAATGGTACAGTTACCCCGCTCTATACGGCAGGTTTATACCGCAATGACACGACTTATGTCAATGGAGAAAAAATGTACTATGGTTTGCAACTTGTCGTTAATCAACCTGTAGATACTGCTTTGTATATCTCTATCTGTGATGGAACAACCTATTATTTCAATAATCGGCAACTGATTACCGGTGGTGAATATCGAGATACCTTAGTCGCTGCCAATGGTTGCGATAGTGTCGTTATCCTGCATCTGAATGTCAATCCTTTGTATCACCATATTGTCAATCGGCATATCTTTGAGGGCGATACCGTAATCTTCCAAGATAAAGTATATAACCTCACCGGACGCTATCCTTATCGCTATACTTCATCTACAGGGTGTGACAGTATTATTGAACTTAATTTGACCGTCAGCAAACTATTTGATGACTCCGTCACCGTTTGCGCGAATGAACTGCCGCTGCTCTGGCGCAATAAAACACTCTATCAGTCCGGCATCTACCGCGATACAACCTACGATTCCGAAGGGACGTTGACCATAACCGGCTTGAAGGTTAATGTCCTGCCTATAGCCCGTAATGTAGAGCCCCTGACGGTGACTATTTGCGAAGGTGATTATTACCAATTCGGCGATACGTTATTAGGCTCACAAGGTGTTTATTATGACACTCTCACAGCCGCCAATGGCTGCGATAGTATTGTCGCCTTGTCGCTGCAGGTACAGCCCTTGGAGTATCAAACCGAACACAAGCGGATTTTTGAAGGTGACTCGGCTTTCTTCAACGGCACGTGGCTGAAAGAGTCCGGTGTCTATGAGTATCGCACCACCAATAGCAATAATTGTTCTTCGGTTCACCAATTTGTACTCACTGTCCTCAAGACCTTCAATATAGACACTACCGCCTATGTCTGCGTCAATGAGTTGCCTTTCATCTGGCATGGCTATGAGTTTAATGAAACCGGTGATTATTCCCTCCCGACAGCGTGGACAGACTCTTCACGGGTTGTCACGACCCTGCATCTCAATGTACGGGAGACTTTCTATGGCGAGCGTAATGTCAAGTTGTGCCAAGGCAATGTCTTTATCTTCAATCGGGATACATTCATGACCAGCGGCGTGTTCTATGACACTATCCCGGCGCTCAATGGCTGCGACTCTATCATTAAATATATTGTGAGTATGCATCCCACCTATGAGCACTGGGATACGGTACATATCTCCGATAAACAGACCTACCGTTTCGGGGATCGTGACTTGATGATTACCGGCGATTATGAAAGTTCGGCACTCACTTCATCCGGTTGTGACAGTATTGCGCACTTGCACCTCGTTGTGCACCCGTCTTATTACTTCAAGGAGGCTCTCGAGATATGTCAACCCGATACCTGCAAATGGCACGGACAGTTGCTTACCGAGAGCGGTACTTACTTTGATAAGCAGCTGACGACGCATTACGGTTTTGATAGTATCTATGAACTCCAACTCGTTGTGCACCCTGCCTATTTCACCTATGAGCAGTATCTCATCAACGATGGCGAAACGACCATTCTCCACGGTATCAATATCACTAAAACAGACTCTATCTACACCGATACACTGCATACCGTTTATGGCTGCGATAGTATATTCCAGATAGCCGTTAACTCCAAACGCACTATCCAGGTAAAGCGCGACATCACTATTTGCGCCAATGACTACTACCAGTTCTATGATAGAAAACTGACTAAAGCCGGCGTCTATTCCAAGATTGTCCAAACTGCCGGTCAGATGGACTCCTTGATTACCGTCACACTGGCCGTCAACCCTGTCTCTTTGAATAAAGAAAGAATAGTCCTTACCGAGGAGGAGTTGCCCTATATTTACAACGGGCACTTCTACGACCCGGCGGTACCGACCTGGAATCCGACTACCCGTCAATGGGAACCGGATGTCGTCACGACGATTATTGAAGACACCTTATATAATATATATGGCTGTGATAGTATCACTCGTCTTGAGTTTGTCGTCACTACACACTACTCTGAATGGGCACAGATTCCGCTCTGTACCGGTGAGAAACTTATTATAGATAAGGATACTATCCATAAGGCTGGATTCTACACCTTTGTACGCCGCTCCCTCGTGACCAATAAACTCGATAGTCTCTACCGGGTTGAGGTCTATGAGGCACCCGCCTATGAAATGCCGCCTGTCAAAGCTGCTATCTGTGAAGGAGAAGATACTCTCTTTGCCGGACATAGATACTCCAAGAATGGTACCCATGTCGTTCACTTGACTACCGTGGACGGGTGCGACTCAATAGTCACGCTGGAACTTACGGTCAATCCTTCTTACCACTTCCATAAGTATGTCCGTATATGGCCTTCTGAGGTTCCGTATATCTGGGAGGGTAGAGGTTACTATAACTCCGGTGATTATAATATGGCATGGCAGAAAGGCAATTGTGATAGTATCTGGTCCTTGCACCTCACTGTCGTCGAGACGGATACGATTCGTTCCAATGTCACCGTCTGCGAGGGAGATTATTATACCTTCTATGGTGACACGCTCCGCCGGTCCGGCACCTATGCCCACCTCGTGACCGATTCTGTCAATAAGATTGCTACGCTATACTTGCTCAACCTCAAGATGTCTGGACCTATCACCATCGTTGATGTGCATACAGAGCCCGTCTGCGCAGGGGATAAAGAGTTTGATATATTCTTCTCTTATCAGGGGCAGAAACCGACGACCTATAGCGTCTATTTCGATACGGACGCCAAAGTCAATGGCTTCCTGAATGTCTATGACCAACCCCTCACCTCCGATTCTGTCGCGCATATTGCCCTGCCCGAGAAAGCATCTCCCAATTACCTCCGCCCCGATTATTATAAGATGCAACTCATCTTGGATAACGGCACGTGTGGTAATGCTTCCCGTGATAATATCTCCTTGTTGGTTCAATATCCTGACTGGATTATCCAACAGAACTGGGACGATGTTGTAGCGCCGCTCAACTCGCAATATAATGGCGGTTATGAGTTCACGCAAACCGAGTGGTATGTCAATAACACCTTGGCTACCGGCACGGAACTGGGATACCTCCATGACGATAACCTCAAGGAGGGAGACATTGTCTTTATGCGGGCTATGCGTAAAGGCGAGAGTTACTTTATTCCGACTTGTCCTATTGAGATTGGTAAGATGCCTAACTTGACGCCGACCCCTGTCATCTTATCGCCCAACTACGCACCGAGACATGCACCGTATGTCACGATTGTAGCGCCGGCAGATGGTACTTACGAACTCTTCTCCGCTACCGGCATGCTTTTGAGCACGGGTGAGTTCTATGAAGGCAAAACAACGCTCCTGATGCCCAATACCAAAGGCATTTATATCCTGCGCACCGCGCACCAAGACACCCAAGAGACACACAAGGTGATTATCTATTAAGATGAGCGATAATCTATTATAAACAATCAGCCCGCAGTTCTCTGCGGGCTGATTGCTTTACACCATTAATCAATTAACAATTACTTATACAGTCCCCTCTTGATGTTCTGTTTCGGGGTATGCTCGAAAGGCTCTTTCATGAACTCGATTTCCTTAACTTGGCTGTATGCCGGCAGTTTCTGCATGACGCGCTTCATGATAATCGCTTTCTCGTTCTCATAGCTGGTCACACCTTTCTTAATCTGGTCCTCAACCTCGTCGGTCAGTTTGACCAACGCTATCAGCTTACCGTCTCTAGAGAGCGCAAGAGACTCCGCCACATGGCTTCCTTCGTTCAAAACGGATTCTATATCCTCCGGGAATATATTTTGTCCTGAAGGACCGAGAATCATCGACTTGGAGCGTCCTTTGAGGAAGATATTCCCTTTGGCATCCACTACGCCGAGGTCGCCTGTATGGAACCAGCCATCCTTATCAATCGCCTCTGCGGTCATCTCCGGCTCTTTGTAGTACCCGAGCATCAGGTGCTCTCCGCGTACCAATATCTCACCCGGAATCTTAGACGGGTCTTCGGACACTATCTTCATCTCCATTCGGTCCACAAGGCGACCGCAGGAACGTGCCACAAAGTCCTGGGCATGTACATAACCCAATAGCGGACCGCACTCCGTCATGCCGTAACCGACCAAAATCGGGAAATGAATATCCATAAAGAACCGCTCCACTTCCTCGTTGAACGCAGCGCCGCCCACAATCAACCTGTCCAAATTACCGCCGAAGGACTGCATGATGGTGTTGCGGATCTTGTTCTTCACTATCGTGCTGGTGCCCGGCAGATGATAGAGGAAATTCAAAACCTTGTTCGACAGCATGGGCTTAATCTTGCCCCAATAGATTTTCTCCAATACCAACGGCACGGTCAATATCAGTATCGGCTGCACTTTCTTATACGCCTCCAACACCTTTGTCGGCGCTACTTTCATGATAAAGTAGATATGCACGGCTTTGGCGAAGTTGAAGATTAGCTCAATCATCATACCAAATTGGTGACTCAGCGGCAGGATGGACACAAAACTCATAGTCGCATCAAGCGGCATATACTCCATGCAGTACATCAAATTGGCGGATAGCGACTGATAGGACAGCATAACGCCTTTGGGGTGTCCTGTTGAGCCGGAAGTGTAGTTTATCAGTGCTAAATCGCCTAAATTGTCCTCACGATAGTGTACATCGGCTGGCACTAATCCTTGCGGATGACGGTGCAGGAACTGGCCCTCCAATGTGTTGGAAGCCGATTGTATATCGTCATCGTTGGTGTAATAGATATGCCCCGATTGCATATGTACCACGGCTTTCAGGTTGGGTATATCGAGGTGTTTCAGCTTCTTGATGATGGTGGCATCGGCAATCAGCAACTCCGAGTCGGAATGGATCAGTAACTCCTCTATATCTGCCCCGGTGAAATCCGGCAGAATGGAAACCACCACGCGCTCGGAGGCCATGATGGACAGAAAACTGATGGCCCAACGTGAGCAGTTCGCACCGCAGATGGCGATGTGAGCACCTTTCTTAAGACCTATCAAATCATAGAGCAGACCCAATTTAGCGATTTCGGTTGCAATCTGCTGCATGGTGTAGGTCTGGTTCGTCTCGTAGTCCGTGAACTCCTCTTTCGTCCAATAGGTCTTAACGGCTTCGTTGATGTAATGAAACATGTGTTTGGTCGGTTCCGCATGTTGCATGGTTGGTTGTGCTTTATATCCCATAAGTATTATTTTATTAAGTTGTTAAACAATATATTTACTCATAACTCTCCTTGAATTAGTCTCTTCCCCTTCTCCTATTCTTCCTAATCCTCCTTACTGCTCTTACTGTCTCTACTGTCCCTACTGTCCTTAGTGACCTTATTGACTTTAGTATCCCTATTCCCCCTTCTCCTATCCTCTCTCTCCTATCCTCCTGGCCACCCGGTCTCCTGGCCTCCTGGTATCCCGGTAAAACCCCACAAAATTACTAAAAATCTTTGGCTCATGCAAATATTTTTTGCATTTTTCGGCATTTACCACCAAATTGCATATATAACTAATCTTCCGCAGTTAGTTGACTATTCGACCGGTTCACAAAAAAGAAGTGAACAGGTTTGGCGGGTTACTCTCGGCTATTCGCAGTGCCTTTCGGTCCACCAAAATCCTGTCCACTTACTATTTTTTTATTCGACTATCTGCTTTCGACTTTCGACTTTTTGCTTTCGACTTTCGACTAATAGCGGTTGTTTCCGCGAATGTTTTTTATGTTTATGTCCTTTGGTGTTTGCAACCTCATAGAGGTGTATATTTGGATGGTTGCGGGGCTTGGATGCTTGCATTCTAAGGCACACAAACAGCCGAATATAACTAGTCCGCAGGACTGCAAACAGTAAAGGGGTTTTTAGTGTTTTTTTCTATTAATCTCAAATCACCATTAAGCAAATAACATTTTTTATCGCACTTTTCGCTCCCTTCCGCGCCCTATCAACTACCAGAGCATTACCAGAGCATTACCAGAGCACTACCAGAGCATTACCAGAGCACTTGTATAGTTCCGTTATCTATACCTTCCTGACACCTTACTCGCGCTGCCCCTTGCGGCGGCGGAGCACTACTGCCCCGCCGACAGCCGCAAAAGTGAGTAACGCCCACGCCGAGCCGATAGGACCTTCGTTAGATTGTTGTCCCGGATCACTCGGAGTAATTAGTGTCTTTCTTGCTCTATTAGGTGCTTGGTTAGGCGAATAGGCCTCGGTAGTAGTTGCAACAGAAGGGACGTTAGTAGAGCCTACTTCGCTTATTTGAGGCGTATAGGCACTACCCGATCCCTGCATAGATGAGGTAGATTGCCATTCCTGCTGTGCTACGGCAGGCAGCGCAATAAGCGCCGCCGCCATAATATTTATAACAATTCTTTTCATATCTATTCGTTAATTTTATTGTTTAATGGGGTATTAGTCTAACAGTTAATTGGCTTGATTATTGTATACGTGCTCCGCGGGCATCAAATACCTTACCGTCTTTAATGATATACAGAATGCCGTCAATCAGTAATTTACGACTGGCCGATTCATGATTTACGAATTCTGTCTCTTCTATTTCGGTCGTCATCTGTTGGATTGGCGAGACTTCTAAAGTGAAGCGGTCGCTCAACGTGCCCTCACCAAGTGTAACGGTGTAGTCGGCAAGTGCGAGGTTCGTGTGAGTGCCGGTGATATTATCTATTAGGACTACACTCACGCCGCCGGTACCATTCGGAATAGAGAAGGTATATTCTCCTGCCGAAACGATTTTTACGCCTACCGGAATAACCGTCGTTTGTTCCGAAGTGGGCAGAATATTACCGGCTGCAGGGATATAGTTTTCAATAAGGGTATAGATATTAGCTTTACCTCCGTTAAACTCTTTGAAGAGATCTTCATTGAAATTGAAGTTCATGCTTACCTCTTCATCGTTGCTGAATCGGATGAAAGTCTGGTCAGCCATCTTCTCGTTCTCTCTTAACTCAAGCCGGAATTCTGTACTTTGCGGAGCTTGCGCATAAGTGCGTCTTGCTACAATAGGCGATGTAGGAGTAGCACTTGCTAACGACCAATACAAATCGCCGCTGTATTGCACCATATAAGAGTGCATTGCCTTGAACGGATAGGTCGTTCCGCTTTGTACGGTGTAGGAGTCGTCGGTCATGTTCCACTCATAGAGGAACGGCAGGTCATTGGTGTACGGGTTACTATTCCATGTAATGGTAGCTGAGCTTCCGTCTGAAGTCAGCGCTTCACCGTAGTTGGCATAACTCGGTACACCAATCATGTTCCAATGGCTATCGGCTTTCGTACGATTCTTGTTAATATCCGTGCCGCCGGAATTGGTGCGGTCGATGCTACATAGGTGTGATTCAGCTACAGTGTGAGCAGTTGTTTTGCTGATATCCTCAACATTCGTTGCAGACGGGAAGAACAGTTCCACTTGCTCGATATTGTTAACCCAGAAGTCGGTGTTATTATCCTTCATCCGGTCAAGATCTATAGCCAGAACATAACCTTTGCCTGCTTCCAGTTTGACACCTGCGCGGTTGGTGTACATCTTCCAGAAGCCGGGACTGTCCGCCCAGAAACCCTTGGTTGCACGTTCAGCACCATCATAATACTCAATTATCCAATCTACGCCGTAGGTTCCGAAGCCGAATACGTCGCCTAAATTCACGTCAAACGGGAAGGATATCCAGTACAGCGAACGCTCATAGATGGACTTCGGATCGCCTACAGGAGAGTGTACTCCCGTCTTCTCTTTGTTATTCAGCGTCCAGCGGTTGAAGCGCATTACGCCGTAAACAGTGTGTACTTCGGAGAGTGCTCCTTCACTCTCAAAACGTAACTGTTGTCCTTCTTCCTGATGCTCACGAACAATCATCAAGTCGGCATTAATGGCAATGGGCTTGTCTATTGTACTGGACGGTACATATGCCGTTACTAGACGATTCGTTTTGAAGTCATAAACGATACGCATGGTGTGTTTACCACTCGCATCGCCGCCTAATAGTTCAACGGTCGTTCCATCTTCAAAAGCACCTGCGCTACCCTTGAAATATTGTACATTATTGTTGTATTTCGCGGTCAGTTTGGCGCGAGCACCTGTGTTCACCTCAATGGTTCGCTCGTATAAGAAGTTCTGGTCATCAACTAAGTTGATCTCATTGGCATTCAATCCAGTGATATTCAAAGTGTTACCGTTCTCATCGTACATCTTTGCATCACCTTCTAGAACGAGGAATCGGTCGGAAATATTCGTTGAACCGCTGATATACGCACGGCTAATCTTGTTCGTTGCTTGATTCCACATAAAGCGGATATTGGCACTCGCGCTGTTGAGAGCACCGCCACTGGCAATGTTGGCAATCGTTGTACCATAATCTGCTTCCAATGTATCGGTGATACACATGCTATAGTCGTTAGCGATGCAGAACTTCACATTCGTGCCGTTGAGTACCCAGTGTGTGTAATAGTGGCTGTAGCCCGAGGTAGTCTCGGCGTAGTCTGAATACGTCATCTGATGATCCAGCGACCGGAAGTTCGACCACTTGGTAGAACCCGCACAGTCTGTACGGATATAATAGTTGCCGGTATATGGCTCAACACCCACAAGCGAAATGGAAGCACCACCTGCCGGTTGCTCAAAGATGAAGTTATATACGCCATTTTTCGTCAGCACGGAACTAAAGCCACTTACATCAATTGCCGTTCCGGCGTTCCATGAAGCACTACCGGCTGCAACCGCCGTACAGGTTTGATATTTAATCGCAGGGGTCGAGCCGTATGACCAGAAGAACGATACTGTATCTTTCTTTATTTCGGTTGCGCTGCTATTCTTCGTAATCACTCTGGATGGGTGATTCCAACTTGCTGTATGAGCAGTCTTTGACCAAGTAGCCAAGTCGGTATACACGATACGATAGTCATTGACTGCGACAGGATAAGTGACGTCAATTTTGTAATTACTACTGCTATAATACAATCTAATTGTGTAGTCACCGGCAGCCGTTGTTTGCAAACCGCAATAGGAAGCTTTTTCAGTTTCCATTGCCCAGTTTGTTGAGTTGGCGGTCATCGTTCCCGTATTGCTATAATAGTTGCCATCTGCACGCTTGATTTCAAAGCCATACGTTTGTCCAGCTTCCAAATCCACTACCAATTCCATCGGCATGGTTTTATCCTCCGTATACTCAAATGGTAGTTCATACAACTTGGTTGCTCCCGCTTTTGCCTTTTGGTTGTAGATAAGCAGCGAGTAACCCGTATTCTCCGGATAGTTCATCCAATAACCGCTGCTATAATACTTAGTGCCATTCTTTGTCTCTGTTATACTATTAATAGGAACGAACATGGGGAGAGAGTGCTTAAAGTCTCCTCGACGCGCAGCTTTGTTATTATGGAAGAATTTATAGTTGTTTTGTTCAGTCTCAACGAAGACGACATCTTCATAACCCTTAATTTCTCCACCATCTTTCGCTCCATGCTCTGCTTCATAGTCATAGTACCAAATATTAGTTCCTTCAATCTGCGTCATATGGCCATGGTATCCTCTATAATATGCAGTACTACCGCCAACTTCATAGCTCTGATCAGAACCGGTACCACATCCTTGTCCGTCGATATGATCGTTTACCCAATATTTTTCAGAACTATAGAAATAAACATATACATCACTCCAACCAAGTGTGTTGTTGAAGAAGATCATATTCTTCTTGTTGTACACCGCTGTCAGCGTACCATCATAAACAGCTTTGATCTGAATGGACGGAGTAGTGGTGGTCGTCACAGGATCGGAGTTGCCATTCTTGATGCTCACGCCATCTCCTGCATCCCAACGCACAAAGGTGTAGCCGGTGATTGTCGGGGCTTCAATTTCCTCCGACCAATCCAATGGTTGTGCAGAAACAGATGTTGAGGCTGCAATAGTGCGATCGCCACACTTGTATTGCACGCTCACAGAGTGACTTCCGGCAACTTGGAAGGTAGTGGTGCGTCTGCTTAATTCGGTTCCACTACCACAGGTAGAACCGGTTTCCAGAACTGCCTGAATGATATACGTTGCACTCGCGTTCGGTACAGGGAATGAAACAGCGTTTCCTACGCCGGGAGTAAATGTCGGCTGTGATGGAAGCGAAGTTCCGTTGCTATATTGCAACTCATAACATACTTTTGTTGTTCCTGTCGGCGTCGGTTCAATCGTCGGAGTGATCGTTATCGTCTCGCCCGGAGCAATAACACCCGGAGCTGCTACCAGATTGGTAATCTCCGCTTGCTTGAAGTAAGCGTACAAAGTAACCTCTGCATCTTCCTTATTCCACGTACGCGCACTCGTACCATCTGCATTATAATATTTATTACCAAGCGGCTCAAGGGCATCATAGTAACCCATGAACGCATAGCCATTAGCCGCAGTCGGAGTGGAGATCGGCGTCGGCATCGCAGCATCATAAGTCGCTGTTTGGGTCGTTGACTGACCTCCCGTACTATATCCTGAACCACTTTGACTATATGAAATAGTGGTAGTCTTTGCTTGCCATTTTGCCCACACATTAGCATCTCCGGCTTGATCCCAAGCGTTAGCACTAGTCATGTTAGCATTGTAATACTTGGTACCGGTTCCATCACTATTCTGATAAAAACCTTGCAAAGTATAACCTGTCTTTGTCGGAGCGACCAGGGCAGAACTGGTTTTTGTTGTGGTAGGCATTGCAGCGTCAAACGTAGCACGTACCACTTGGTCGCTACCTGTTGTCGCACCATTCGGTTTCAATGTGACATCATAACTGGTCGGCAAGAATGTAGCTGCGATAGTAACGTCATCGCTTGGCATGGTAAATTGGTTGCTTGTAACAGTAACCGTTCCTTCTCCGGCTTTGGTAACCGTCCAACTATCAAAGTGATAGCCTGGTGAAGCAGAAGGCACTAAAGTAATAGTTTTGCCAGCCGTTGATTCTGTACTTGCTCCTACAGCTGCAGCACTGCCAACCTGAATTGTATAAGAACCATGCGTCGGCACTCCATAAGTAATCGTATAATAAGGATCGGCATCAATATTTAGGGTCGGCATGGTTGGAGCTGTCTGTAATGTCAGCATGATAGTCACATCGCTCTTGCGGGTTAAACCAAATTGGATAGTATTCGCGCCAGAATAGGTATGAACACCATCTATACTACTTCCGGAATAGTTAGGAGTTTGAACGCTGGTATATTGATAAGCTTTCTCATTTCGTGCTGCATCATAGCAATACTCAAAATGCCAACCACTTGCATATGTAGGAGCATCGTTAGTTGGATTTGCATTCAAAGTGCCTGTATACTTATATATAGCCGCGTTTTCTGTCGTATGAGTTAGATTAATTTCACTCGCCCAATTATTGATATCGGAATTCATGTACAATGTCAGCAACTCATACTTCGCATAAAGGGTCGTTGTTGCGTTGATAGTTGGCTCGTGCGGATTGTCGGTACTAACCTCATTCGTACAAGCAGCTTCTCTATACCATCCTACAAACTTATATCCCAAGTTCGGCGTAGCGGTAAATGTCATAGATGTACCTTCGATGACTCTTTGTCCCGAAGTGTGAGCAGGGCTACTACTTACACTTCCCATTGAGGTATAACTTGTCCCAACGCCATAAGTAACGGTATAATTGTGTTTGTATGTTACCGTTAATGTTGCATCGCCTGCCGGCATAGTGGTATTCCCGCTATACGAAGTGGAATTGACATCAGTTGCTACGCTTGTTTCCCCGATAGTAATATCGTCAATGACGTAACCTGTTTTTGCACTCACGTTTAACTTAATCGTCTCTCCTGAAGCAAATTTCTTAGTAGACAGTTCACCATAATTAGACGTCTTCGTTGTTATCGTTCCTTCCGTTCCTGCCACACCATTATTCGTGTTTCCGCTCGAACCATTTGCAAACGTAATAGTGTAGTATGTCGCAGCATTTTGTATCCACATTTTATTGGAAGAAGTGTTGACTACAACCCATACATTTCCTTGATTCTTCGACTTAAATGCCGTACCATTAGCGGTTTGCCCACTTACGATAGAATACATTGTACCGGTAGTCATCTCTTGGTCACTACCCGATGATTGTCCATATATAGTGCCACCGTTCAGTGGCTTGAAATATTGGGCTGTTCCTCCAAAATCTACCACCCGATAATAAACATTAGAAACTTCGCGGTATTGTCTGTCTATAAGATAGTTATGATTGTCCGTATCCCAACTGCCAAATGGTCCACCGATTAAATACCATCCGCTATTAACTTTAGTATAGAAATTAGCCGTAAGTGTACCCGTACTACCATTTCCATTACCTGCCAAAGTATAGGTATTGGTCGATGCTGAACCCGTTGCATTACCACTTGTCGTCCAATAATCGAACCCGTAGCCGGAATTAGCGGATGCTACAACGGTACGGTTGGTTGCTACGCCCGCTGTAGTGGTGTTACCCGGGGTGAAGGCTGAACCGCCAACTGTCAGTGTTCCCGACTTAGCTGGGCTAACATTAACAGTCACCGTCGTCGTGTTCTCCGTCCATTTTGCATACACGGTCGGATTGCCTGCATAAATCCATTTGACACTTCCATCGGTATAACTACCTACACTCGCTTGCGGAGCACCATTAGCAGCGAACAACATGGTTCCTGTGCCATTATCACCTGTCCAATAACCGGCAAATGTATATCCGGTACGAGTCGGAGCTGTCGCAAAGGCGCCCAACGTCGCATCATAATACACAGTCACGTTGTCAGAGCCTCCGGAACCACCCTCCTTGTCGAAAGTGATGGTATATTGATTAGCAGTCCATTTAGCAAAGAGCGTTTTGTCGCTTGTAACAGCATCGCTCGCAAAATTCCACGCATTCGTGCACGCTGCCTCTTTATACCATCCGCCAAAAGTATATCCCGTTTCTGATGGAGCATCAGGTTCATCCGCGTAACTTCCACTCAAAATAACTTGATTATCTATATCAGAACCGTGTCCCTGCATATTGAATGAAACAGTATAATAATTTCCGGCTCCGTATGTGAACGTCACACGTTTTTGGACAACAGGACCATCTGTATAAATCTCTATTGCTGAAGTATAGACACCACTTGTTGCAAAGTTGATCGTCGGGAACGAAGCGGATGTGATCAATGTCGCTGCATCACCTGTAGAAATAAGGTTTCCGTTAGAATGGAAGCCGCCTCCTGTCGTTCCGGCATCTACACCACCAAATTCAACTACACGATAGTAATAACCGCTATTTCTGGGAACGTTTGTCTTGAAGCTAACTGTCATGCTTTGCACACCTGTGCCACCGGTCGAAGGCGATGCCGATACTTCCGTAAGAGTAATTTCTGTCCACTTGGCATAGAACACCTTATTACCTGTCGAACCGGCAGCGATAGCAGGAGTACCAACCGGAGTTGTGAGCTCTTTATCCGTGTACCAACCGTCAAACAAATATCCGGTTTTCTTCGGATCCTGCAATGTGATCGCCGCACTCTCAATAGTATAAGTCGACGGGTTAGACGCATGGTTCGTCGCCCCTGTCATATTAGTGTAGGTAATGGTGTAGTCAGTAGGGGTCCATTTAGCATAAAGAGTTATATCTTCGCTAACAGTATTTGAACTGAAGTTCCATGCACTACCGGTACATTCTTGATTAGTATACCATCCTCCAAATGTATAACCTGTTTCTGATAAATCACTAACTGCTGATATTTTCTTTCCTTCTGCTACATATTGAGTAGAAGGAGTGGATTCATCACCATGACCATTTTTGTCGAATGTGATAGTCCACTTTTTTGTGAAATAAGCATATACCGTAGTGGCGGAAGTAATGTTATACGAATAAGTAGCATTGGTGTTACTAGGAGAAGTTGCTGCACTAGTAGCCCAACCATCGAAAGTGTATTGACTATTTAATGAAGAAATGGACATTTCCACTAGTCCGGTATACATGTTTGTATATGTACCACTTGCACCAGAATTCGTTGCCGCGTTACTATGTCCAGAAGCTCCATCTCCATCCCAATATGTTCCCTCCATATCGACAGTTGCCGGCCAACTTCCAGTAGAAATTGTGGAATAAGAACCATCGTAGTTGCTTCTTACCCTCGCTTTTGCGGTCGAAACACATGTTGGTTTGTCTCCATGGTAAGTTATAGTTAAACTAGCCTGATCGCTTTTTGAGCCTTTTTTGCTTGGTTTAATGAAATGGTAGCCTCCAGAGCCGAATCCGTAGTTGTTATATGTGTTTGTCATGTTCGAACAGTTGTTATACATATTGGTATAACCGCCCATGCTTGCGTCATCACCACCCCAGGAACCACTAGCTGCAAACAAACGAATATACGAATAGCCTCCCCATGTGTTAGCTGATCGTTTGTGGTAGTATAGTTTTGAACGATCAATGGGGCTCATAGGATAACCCTTATCGTCATTAATGACAAAATAACGGTAGCTATAATCCCAGTTTGAAGCAGAATTGTCAAAATAGATTCGAGCATTTTTTTCGACATCCGCACCCCACATCTGTCCCACACCGAGGGTGAGGAGCATGATGAGGATTGCCGCATAGTGTCCAAACCTTTGCGGTAAGTGTTTTTCATGGCTATCTACCCATAGCCGTTTAATAAAGTTAAAGTTTTTCATTGTGTTTGATTGTATTTAGTTATATTATGTTATCTCTCTATTGCATCTGCATTAATTAATATATATGCACCTCCCATTTCCTCGGGATTGATGTCTTGCACATTCTCACGTGGAGGCTCATTCCCGTTTTGCTCTCTGCGGATATTTTCAATTCTCTCTAGTATTCCCCACCTATCCATCCACTGTGCCTGCTCATCCACAAAACTAGTAAACTGTTCATCCTTAAACAATTGCGCAATTGCCTGTAAAGTTGTTATATCAAAATCAACCCTTGTTCCTACATGCAATTTTAATAATTCATTTTCGAAAGTATCTACACTAACTGTGGACAATAGTTCCGGCACATATTCGCAGCATCCCTCCCAACAGATATCACAATAATGATGTATATATGGTAGCATAGGCATTGCCTCCAAATGCTTAATATTCGTATATCCCCATACATCGTTTGCCGTGGCAAAAGAATGTATTAGTTGAGAGTAGGCAAATTTATATGGCTTGTTTTTAGAATAGGATACAAGTGATGCTATCTCAAATGCCATATCATATTGACTATTGCCATCCAAATAGAACACACCATACGAACTAACTGAATCCGAATATAATGGGAATGATAGTATATCTCGCGGGTATATTCCTTTTGGGTCATTAATCGGCAAACGATTATGCAGCATGTGATATTGCCCCACATCTAAGGTAAAAGAGAACGCGTGTTTATTGGCAAGGATTGGCAATATTTTGTTTTTAAGTTTTGCCTGTAGATGTGTCATTCGAGCAATTCTCTTTATCGGAGAAAAAACCACGAAGAACACATCCGAAATCTCTTTTGTTACCCTATTTCCCCAATGCGTATTATATGGAGGGAGCGGAGTATAATCAACTAAATGATGATGTGTCCGATCCGTATCTACGACGGTAGCAAATGGTTGGTTTTTGAAATAACCAATCATCTCGTCAAACAACTCTACTTCACCTAAAGTCTTGTTCTGCCTATTTATATATTGTTTTAGAGACATTTTCCTACTTATTTTTTATTAATTTCTACCTTCGTATTTCTTTGAAAGCTCTTCAAGATTGATTTTATATCGGCGTATCACGTGCTCACGCATCGCCGTATAGACCGGTTCTACCTCTTTAATCTTCTGTAGCACTTGTTCAAAATGCTCCTCATCCTCTTTTCTATCATCAAAAGAGTCACATATTAACCCACGTATCTTGCTATAACGATCACTATTGGTCATCGGATCATAATAATCACCACACATTGACATCAATTCGTTAAACTTGACATAGAAAGCCTTCATAATCCTTTCTGTTTCCGGATTATTAAATATTGGCTCTACGGGATTATACTTATTATACCACGCTTCATGAATATCAAATAACCTATTATCTAACCTGTTTTGGTTGTTACCGAATAAGAACTCTTGAACGATATAGATGCTAAAATTAGACATCATTGATTCAATGGTTCGCCTGTCTTGCTCAAAATCGGCGGCACGTCTATCGCTCAATATTGATTTGGGACTCATACTAACATTAATGGTAGTTGCGCCTTTATTAGTACTCTGGTCTATAGTATTGCCATTACCCTGTTGATTATTATTTGTTATTGGAGAATTGTCTCCTTTTGTACTTGGATTATTCTGAAACTTATTCTTCTTTGATTTGTTCACAAAATAAATACATATTCCTGCTCCAGCAATAACAGCTATTATAGCAAGTATTATCTTTGTTATATTGTTTTCGATTCCTTCCTCGGAAATAGCTAATGTATCTTGTGCCCAAGCCGTACCGATATTCGCCATACTATGCGTGAGTACAACAAAGATTATGGCAAGATTTCTGAGCCATCTATGGTGCAACCTTAACCTTGGCTGTTGATTCACCGTCGGGTGACCATCGGAATTGGATGTATATCTCCTACTCCATTCCTTGTTAATTAAAGCTAAGTTTTTCATTGTGTGGTTTGTATTTAAAGTTAGCTATTTGTGTGTTTTCTATTTTTTACGTGTACACGTTCGCGAGTTATTTATAGGTGTGGTATTATTTCCCAGCATATCACCAACCTGCAATCAATTAGCTATTTCGGATGCCCATTGGTCGTTGAGACACAACGGACTAAACAGATCCGGTTTTTCCCGTATCGGGATTACCAATAATCGCATGTACTCTTGTATTTACCATTGCTATATCGTTTTTTCTTTTCCTCGTATTTTGTTCTTGTTTTTTGTCATTTATGTTTACTTTTTCAGCAAACTCATCAAAAAAACAACATTTTATTTGCACATATCAGATAAAAGTAGTACTTTTGCAGCGTCAATAAAAATCACCAACTATGGGAAATATCTTTACTTCCACCACTCAGACTCAAAAAACCGATAAAGGTAATCAATTGTATGAGTTTAAGCGTTTGTCCTCTAAAGAATTAGAAGACCTTCGTATTTCTTCCTATGGTTATCTCATTTGATGCTACAGCATTATCCTTACACATTCCTCATGCGAGATATCTCCGGAGATGTACCTGTCTTGGTATATCATTTTCGGTCACCAAAAACCCGTCAGTGGTATATTGTTCGTGTAGAGGAGTATCCCAGTGATTTTTATGGCATCAAGTTCTATCTTAAGGCAGATCGGCTAAATCCCAATAAGTTTAATCGATTGACAGGTCTTAATGAACCTCGCTCCATTATCAACACGTGCATTGCCATATTAATGGATTTAACAGATACTTGTCCCGAAGCATCTTTTGGTTTTATTGGTTCTAACATCATCGGAGAAGATGAGTATGAGACTAAACGTTTTCGGGTATATCGAAGGATGCTCACAACTTATTTTTCAGAGGAGCAATATCTTCATTACCAAATTGTAGAGAAGAGTGCATATGCATTGGTCAGCCGTAAAGCATTATCCGCTAATCCGGATCTTATCAAAAACATAAGCACATATTTCTCAGACAATTATACGAACTTTGAATAGTTCTTTGTCTTTTACTACCATTATCCAATATTTCAAAGGTCACTTGCCTCGTTTTTCCCTGAGGCGGGGGAATATAAGTTTAGGGACACAAAAAAGCGTGAAACTCACCTGTCTTCACGCTCCTTGAGGCCTTCGCACTGCCCGAATAAAGTAGAAAAACAACCGAAATCCACGCTCGATATGTATACCCGCCCGCCCTTAGCGAGCGTGGATAGATAATACATATCCACGGGACATTCATTGTTGTTGTCTGGACTTTATTCTTTTGAAAGTTGCGAAGTTTCAAGGAGTCGCAAACAACGTTTCAATAAACGCCTTTATTATGTCACCGCTTTTTTACGCTGTCGGAGCCAGCGGTCTCATTTAACGTCCGAGACATGACGGTACTTTTATGGATTTTAGACACAAAATCTGCGCCGATGACGACGCCTATAAAGCCTATTTACCAATTTCGGCGACAAAGATACTACTTTTTAATGACTTATGCAAATAAAAGTGATTTTTTTTGGTAAAATGACAAAAAAAGCGCTCTCGCGCCTAATAGATCTATTGTTTTTGGGGTAGAAATGATAGACTTTTTTGATTCTACTTTGCTGCTATTACCTATCTTTAATAATTACCTTTCTTCTATTTTATCTTTCTGCATCTCCCTGGCATCGAGACGTCGTCGAGATACCGTCGAGCGGTGGCAAATACCTTTGGGCGCTTCACACGGATGAGTGACTTCCTATTAGTTATTTTCAGATTGATTTTTGACAAAAGAAAATAAGAATAACTTGTAGGGAACAAATTGCTCTTATTTTGACAAATAAAAAAACAAATTCTCAATCTTTGTGATCAAGAATTTGTAGAGTAATCAAAATGGGAATACCTATTATCGCATCAAATCCGCTAAAGTGATTTCGTTCTGTACGATGCTGCTATGAGTGTTACGTTTCAGCCCGTAACTGGTGACCAACGTTAGGCGAATGGACTTGCGGGATTCTGCATGGTTTTGAAACTGAAGAATGCGATTTTCAATCTTATTTCTCTCTGCATCATCCATCTCATATTCCGAACGGCTGAACTTCATCGCGCCCAAACATCGGTTCTGTCATATCTCACTCTTATTATCAAGGTTCAAACCCTTATTAAAAATCGCTGCAAAGATACAACAAATATTCGGTTTGAGCAAATAATTTGAAGATAAATTGCTGAAATTTGCAAA
>ODAI013854361.1_pt1 | contig 46102 bp, 58 predicted proteins | sample 1539321 | NCBI WGS metagenome assembly ODAI01 (sample SAMN02144231, study PRJEB22623) | gut metagenome | biome: sheep rumen | host: Ovis aries | place: New Zealand
CGGTTTCTACATCACTGAAGTTGGTGTGTTCGCAAAGTGGACGGACGGCACGGATTTCCTTTATGCAATCTATGTGACAGAATCTGACAAAGCTGACTGGTTCCCGGCTTACAACAGCATTACGCCGTCAAGCATCACCTACAGCGTACCCATCACGGTGGCAAATGCCACGGCAGTGACCATTGACACAGCTGCCGCCGGGATCGCAACACAGGTGGACATGGAACAGGCACAGGCTGACATTGCTGACATCAAGGGTTTCATTGGCTACAGCAGCAACCACATCTTTGGTCTTGAAGTTGACTTTAGGAACCGGAAGTTCACCCGGCTGGGTGGCGCATTCGGCAAAAATGCCGGTGCTGACTTTGATCCGGTGCATTGCTTTGGCGGCAGACGGCGCTGCAATGTCACTGATGACGGTCATGTTGTGGCTTATTACGGTGATGAAGGTTACACGGAAACCGGTGCGCTGACACAGGAAGTAATTGTTGAATCCGGTGTTCATGCCGGAACCTATGCTTCCGGTACGCCGGTTCAGGTCATGGTTGAACAGCCTAAATTCTATTACAAGGTTGTTCCGCTGGAACTGGAAGAAATCAATGAGGGTGAAAGCATGGGTTACCATGCGCGGAAGCTTCGGTATTACATCTGTGATGAACCGGAAACCGGGTTCAAGCTGCATCCGGCGTTCATCCGTAACGGCAAGGAAAATGACCTGATTTACCTTTCCGCTTATGAAGGATCCACGTTTGACGTGTCTGAATCCGCGTATGTGCTGGATGACGCACAGACCGTTGATTTCACGGCATCCACGGGTGACAAGCTTGCTTCTATTGCCGGTGCAAAGCCCACGTCAGGACTTACACAGACCGGTGCAACACGTCCGGGATTCAGACGGATTGCCCACAACCGTGGTACTGGTTGGGAACAGCAGACCGTTCAGACCCTTGCCGCGTCACAGCTGCTTATGATGGTGGAATACGGAACCATGAACATGCAGTCTGCTATTGGTCAGGGCGTGGTTTCCATCGCGGACAACAGTTCCTATAACTGTTCTTCGCTGACTGGTTCGACATCCGCGCTTGGCAATGCGTCCGGCATGGCATCCAGCACCATCAACACAAAGGGTGAAGACCAGACAACCGAAACCGCAAACGGTAAGGTTGCCGTCACCTATCGCGGTGAAGAAAACGTGTGGGGCAACATCTGGAAGTGGGTTGACGGTATCAACATCAAGAACCCGGCAACGTTCGCGGCTGGATCCAGAACGGAACACGTCTATGTTGCTGACCATGACTTTGCAGATGATTTTGCCGCAACGCCGTATGAAGACACCGGCATTCATCCGCCGTACACAACCGGCGCTTACATCAACGCCTTTGCCTATTCCGAAAACTTTGATTGGCTGTTCATCCCGTCTGAAGTCGGAAACGGCGCAAGTTCTTCCGTGCCGGTTGGTGACTACCATTACAACCAGAACACAGGCTGGCGCGTTGCTGTATCCGGCGCGGTTTGGTATTATGGCGCGATTTCGGGCGCGTTCTCTCTGACTTTGAATGGCACTTCTGGTTATCGTGATCGGACTATCGGCGGGCGCTTGGTGTATTTCCCGTCAGACGCTGCCGCGTAAAAACTGCTTGTTTCAGGCGGCTTGATGCCGCCTGAACTATTTTAGGTAATGGTTCCATGCTATAAGATTCAAGGCTTGACGGCAACCAGTAAACCAAAAACGTGAAAAAGGTTTTAGCACGTTGCTAAATCCAGCACGAATTGGAATAATGGCACGAAATCAGGCACGTTCTATCTGAATTTGAATAACAATTCTGGTAATCGTAATCGGAATATCAGCAGGCACTTAGTACATGCACTTATACCGCCCACACCGGCAAGAACTGTCAACGTGGGCGGTTTTAAATACTGCCGGAACTGTTACCGTGGCGCTTGCCAAAACATTAAGACGCAAGTCGAATTACTAAACTGTATTTGTAGGTTGTCAGCACATAGGGCTGACTTGTTGAAGATTCGGTGAAGTGCATACAAAAATGAAACGCTATGGATTCTTATTTGACAAAATCTGTGACATGGATAATTTACGCCTTGCCTACCACAACGCAAAGAAAGGCAAAGGCTGGTACGCTGAAGTAAAGATGATTGAGAAAAGACCCGGTTATTACCTTGCGGCACTGCAATGGATGCTGAAAACCGGGAATTATCACACGTCAGAATATGGCATGTTCAAAAAGGTTGAAGGTAAGAAGGAACGTGAAATATACAAGCTTCCCTTCTTTCCTGACCGTATTGCACAATGGGCAATCCTTCAGGTCATTGAACCGTCACTTCTGGATTACTTCACAGAAGATTCTTACAGCGCCATTCCGGGCAAGGGCATTCATGACGCGTTCAAGAAATTGCGTCACGCCGTGGATACCGTGCCGGATGAACTGAAATACTGCCTGAAGATTGATTGCAAGAAGTTTTACCCTTCTATTGACCATGACATCCTGAAGCGGCATTTCAGGCACAAGTACAAGGATCCTGACCTTTTACGTGTGGTTGATGAAATCATTGACAGCATCAGCACGTGTCCGGCTACAGAAGAAAACATTGCGTTTTATAAGTCTTGCGGAAAGCCCATCACCATTGTTCAGAACAAGGGTGAACAGTTCATTGACGGCGTGGGAATTCCAATAGGCAATTATTTTTCACAGTATGACGGGAACCTTTATCTGACCGGCTTTGACCATTGGATGAAGGAAGTAATGCACGTAAAGCATTATTACCGTTATATGGATGACATTTGTGTATTTGCAGACAGCAAGGAACGCTTGAAGCAACTGCTTGAATCCATGAATTTGTATCTGAAGACCAACCTGAACTTACGGATGAAAGGCAATTACCAGATATTCCCGTCATTCATCCGTGGCGTTGACTTTGTTGGTTACCGCATATTCAGGAATTACACCCTGTTGAGGAAATCAACGTGTGATTCCATGAAGCGGAAGATGACCGCCTTACGCGTCAAGGTGGAATCCGGCAAGGAAATGAATTATTCGGAATGGTGTTCTGTCGCGTCATACAAAGGATGGGTCATACACTGTGACAGCTTCCGGCTGACTGAAAAATACATAGCACCTGTTCAGCCTTATGCTGACAAATACTATCTTGACCACATCAAGAAGAAAAAGAAAGGTGGGAAACAAAATGAAAGTGTATCCGAACACACGCAGCAACACGCAGCCTGAACAGAAGATCATTGATGAATATTCTGTTTGGATTGCGTCTGACATCCAGCCGGTTCATGAAGACGGCGCGGCAGATCAGGACGGCAGCGGTTTTGACGGCTATGAATACACCCTGACACAGTATGACAAGGATGAGTACATCAAGATGATGGATGACAGGAACGCTTCACTGGAAGCTGACCTGACTGACACACAGCTTGCCCTTGCGGAACTGTATGAATCCATGTCGTAAGAAAGGACGGTGACCATTATGGCAAAAGTTTATGCAAGTCTGATTATCAAAGGTAAAAAGGCATTTCATGAAGTTCCGGCAGAACTGAAACCGGCGGTCAGGCAGATCCTGATTGACGGTGGACATGAAGACCTGATTGACGAATAAGCCGGTCATATAAGCCGCCTTGATTGTCAGACGGTCAATTTACCATCCGCACGGTTAAAGCGGCTATATGGGCTTATATGAAAGCCACACAAGGCGAAAATCAAAGAAAGGATAAGACCATGAAACAGAAAATTTGTACCATCATCGGAATGCTTGGTGGTGCGGTCGCGTCACTGTTGGGTGGTTGGTCGGCAGCTTTGCAATACTTAGTTATAGCAATGATTACTGATTACATCAGCGGTCTTGTGGTTGCCGGGGTATTCCACGCTTCCAAAAAGTCACAGCATGGGGCGCTTGAAAGCCGCGCCGGGTGGAAAGGGCTTTGCAGAAAAGTATTCACCCTTGCGTTTGTGGTAGTGGCACGGGGTGTTGATGTTTACCTTGGTATTGACTATGTGAAGGATGCGGTCATCATCGGATTCTTCACAAATGAAGTCATCAGCATTGTGGAAAACGCCGGTCTGATGGGGATTCCCATGCCGCCTATAATCACAAAGGCTATTGACTTACTTACTACAAAGGCAAGCGGAAGTGATGAAAAGAAAGAAGGGTGACCATGATGACACAGCAGAACATGGACGTTTTGACAAACGTCATTGGTGCTGTTGAATCAGGCGGTCAGGTGTATGGGCGGCGTGATTACGCCGCCTATGCAGCCCCTTATACCAACAGCGAAAAGGAACACACCATCACGTTGGGGTGGGCGCAAAACTATGGCGCGGAAGCAAAACGGCTTATTCAGATGATTTTTGACGTTGCGCCTGAAATTGTGTGGCAAGTGGACACGGACGGAAGCATTGCTGAAATGCTTGGTCATGATTGGGAAAAAGAACGCTGGAACCCAACCGATGAACAAAGGGCAACACTGCTGACGCTGATTTCTTCCAGTATTGGGCGGCAGTGTCAGGACGCGCTGTTTCAGATGCTGATGGTTGAATTCATCAAGGAATGTGAAGAAAAGTATACGGATGATGTCAAGGCGGTCATGATGTACTGTGAAATCAGGCATTTGGGCGGCAAGAAACCGGCTGAACGGATCTTTGACCGGCTGCATGGTGATTATTCCCTTGATGCAATCATGGCTTCACTGGTAAAAGACCAGCGTGACCCGTCATCTGACAATCAGGTTGGTGACGTGAAATTTTGGGGACGGCATCTGAAGTGTAAGCAGTTCATTGAAGAACATGCGGTTGATGAAATAAAGGAAGGTGAAAGCATGAGCGCGGTAAACACACTGACAAAGATTGCGCTTGCAGAAGAAGGATACCTTGAAAAGAAGGACGGCAGAAAGCCGGATCTGTATGACAAGACGGCAAACGCCGGACGGAACAACTACACAAAGTATTGGGATGAAATCAAATCCGCGTTTCAGGGTGAAGCGTGGTGCTTATGCTTCATTGTCTGGTGCTTTGTAAAGGCGTTCACAAAGGAAACAGCCAAAAAGCTGCTGTATGCCGTCATGGAAGGGTGGACGTTCTACACACCCACACAGGCGGCACGGTTCAAGACCGCCGGACGTTGGCATGATCCCGGTTCCGTTCCTGAAGCCGGTTGGCTGGTATTCTTCAAGAATTCAACGCGGATCCACCACATTGCGCTGATTTATCAGGTGGACACAAAACAGAGAATCTTTTATACTATTGAAGGTAACACTTCCAGCGGAAACGCTGTCATTGCCAATGGCGGCGCGGTCTGCAAGAAAGCATATTCATTTGACCATGCGGACATTGCCGGGTATGGTGCGCCGGATTATGACATTGTTGGTCAGAAATATACACCCGGATGGAACCATGACAGCAACGGGTGGTGGTATGCGGATTCTGAAACCACATACCTTGCAAAGTGCTGGAAGGACATAAACGGACACAGGTATTACTTCAACAAAGACGGCTATGCCGTCACCGGGTGGCAGCAGATCGGTGACAGCTGGTATTACTTTGAACCCCGTGCCGGTCATCCTCTGGAATGCGGATTATACACCACGGATGCCAACGGTGTTCAGTCTGTCGGAAGCTTCTGACCGTGTTACTAATTTGTTACTAATTGGCATCATCTGCCATCACCGGGAAACGCTGAAAACCTTGAATTTATGCGGTATTTAGGGGTATGAGAGGTCACGTTTTTTACCCTTAAGTAATCCATAACAAGAAACTAAACCCCATGAAAACGGCTTAAAATCAAGGAAATCCGTTTTCATGGGGTCTTTTTTGTTTCTAATTTGTTACTTGTTCAGCGGTGAAGTTACTTTAAAAGCAAGATGGTTTCCCGTAATTGTTCAAGCGTCTTGTGGTTATAAACCCGGTTCCCAACGTCCAAAGATTTATGACCCATCAACATATCAATGCACTTCCGGTTTCCACCGGCATTGTCCAAAAGCGTTTCAAAGGTGTGACGGCATTCATGCGGTGTATGGGTGGTGTTGATTCTTTTCATCACTTCATTCCATTGGTTATAAAACACATTTTCTTTGTAGGCGGTTCCCGTGTCCGGGTTCGTGATCAGGTATTCATTGGACACCATTTCCCGGATGAACGGTTCAATGCGCGGATGGATCGGAACCAGCCGGTTCTTTCCGGCGGCGGTCTTTTCACCGCCCTGAATGACCATTTCCTTCAGATCCACCTGACAGGACGGAAGCAGCATCAGTTCCTTCAACCGGAATCCGGTATAAAGGTAAATCAGCACCACCTGAACCATTTTGTCATTGGACATGCCCCAAAGGGCTTTGATTTCATCGGCGGTGAAGGGCTGTCTTTTGGTTTCTGCAACCGGCGCGTTCAGCTTCACAAGCTGACTGTACATTTTGTCAATCAGATCCAGTTCAAAAGCAAAGCGGTCAAGGTGATAAAACAGGTTCATGATTGCCGCCTTGGTTTCACGGCTTAAAGGGCAATCATCAATGCACTTCTGCATGTGGAAGGATTTGATGTTCTTGTACTTCATCCCATAGCATGATGAACAGTGCTTGAACCCGGCTTTCATCCGTCTGACGTTGGAAGCGCCCAAATGAGGGGCTTTTACTTCCAACCATTTCTTGTAAAGGTCATTGAACGTAATTCCAACTAAAGCGGCATCCCACGGATTGTTGTTATAGGATGCAAGCATCTGCCGCGCTTCTGATTCATCTGCCGCATATCCAACGTTCTGCTGGTGCGCGTTTCCTTCATGATCATAGATGGTCACCTTGACCACCCACGGACGTGACCTGTTGCCCTTCAGCTTGGTCACGCAACCATACCCGTTTGGGTTCCTTCGTGCCATAGTAATTCATTCCTTTCATTGAGATTTCAAGGAATGAATGGTATACTTGAATGTGCATAGTCCAAATATTCCTTTCATCCATTCCTTGACTGGTTATTTGGTTACGCCTGACCCTGATGTGCTGCAACACGTCAGGGTTCTTTTTTTTTTGTTGTTACGATTGGTTACGGTTTGTTACGGTACGGGTTACGGCTGAAAATTGTTGTTTTATGCGGTGGTTACGGTTGGTTACACAAAAAAGCAAAGTTCTTTACTAAATGATTTTGGTTATTCATTCATAAACAAAATAAAAAGTAAAATATAAAGAATAGAAAATACAACCGTAACCGTAACTGCCGTAACCTGTCATTTCACATCACTTTGGTAAGCCACGGCTTTGCCCAATATCTGGACGTTCTGCAATTCTTCACCCACATAAACAAAAGGTTCATAGTCCGGGTTTTCAGCCTGAAGAACAAGCTTCTGCTGTTCCGGGTAATAGAACACACGCTTCAGGGTTGCTTCATCACCAATCAGGACAACCGCAACATCATGGTTGTCCACGGTTGGCTGTTTACGGACAAAAACAATATCACCGTCATGGATCCCGGCGTTTATCATGCTGTCACCCTTTGCCCGTACACAGAAATCAGCCTGAATCTTGGTTCCGTGTTCAACATATAGTTCAATGTGTTCATCCGCATAACGCGGTACGCCACACGCAACTTCACCCAACAACGGATATTTCCGGGTTTCAATCGGAATGATATTACCCGGCAACGGCTGTTCATCATCGCGCCAACCCATCAAATCAGACGGTCTTACATTAAGTGCTTCAGCAACAGCCTTTATCTTACTTTGTGCCAACCCCTGAATACCTAATTCTATTTTGTTGATAGATGATTTGGATTTAAACCCGGCTTTTTCTGCAAGTTCCAGCTGTGTCATTCCTAATTCTTCACGGCGTTGCTTTATACGGTCACCAATCGTTAAACCTTTCATCTTGTCACCACCTTTTTTCTTCTTATTATAGATGGAATATCAACTTTTGAAAAGATTTTTATAAAATTTAGTTGACTTTGTATCTACATAGTGATATTCTATCTACTGGTAGATGAAATATCTACCACGGAACGGGGAACGGTAAGACGGAAGTTGTAGGAAGACTACACCGAACAAACGTGAAACATCAGAAACAACAGGCGTGTCAATGCGCGGTTCCCCGGTTTCATCGTAACAGACCGTTGCAGCGGTCAGGTGGTGACCAACTGAAAGGAATGGATGAAATGGCAAACGCGGTTCTTATCAAGATTGACCGGAACGGTTCAAAGCATTGGCGCGGTATGGTGAAGTGTGACCGCTGTAACGGGCGCGGCTGGTTTGCGGTTGGAACATGTAATAATCAACTGGTTCCGTCACGTGTTGACAATGCGGTCTGCTGGAAGTGCGGCGGCGTTGGTCAGGTTGAAGACACATGGATTGAGCGCACACCGGAATATGAAGCAAAGCTTGCAGAACGCCGGGAAAAGGCAGCTGCAAAACGTGCCGCTGAACGTGAAGCACAGCGTGTTTCTGAATATGACCAGCGTTGTGCGGAAACCCTGAAGCGGAACGGCTTCAACCCGGATGGGGTAAGCTTCCTGTTCCTTGGTGAAACCTTCAGCCGCAAGGAAGAAATCAAAGCCGCCGGTGGCAAGTTTGACTGTATCCTTGGTTGGCACATTGACCATCAGGTTGACGGCTTCCAGTTCCTTCAGATCAGCTTTGCAGAAGTGGCTGACTTCACGGCGTGGGGCGGCATTTCCTTCAAGGCGAACCTGACACAAAAGGACATTGACACCCGGAAACGTGAAGCCCTGAACAAGATGAACAATGTCAAGCCGTCTGAATACATCGGTGCGGTTGGTGACAAGATCACCATTAAGGTCACATTGGTCAGACGCGCATGGTATGAAGTCAACCGGGGTGAAGGTAAAGGTTGGTGGGGACATCTTCAGAACTATGACATGAACGTGTACACCTTCAAGGATGAAGCCGGGAACCTGATTGTCTGGAAGACCACGGCGGCACTTGAATATGTGGTTGATGCTGAATGTCACCGCGTTGAAGAAGGTGAAACCATTCAGATCAGCGGCAGAATCAAAGAACTGACTGAATACAACGGTGACAAGCAGACGGTTCTGACAAGATGCAAGGTCAAGGCTGCATAAGCCTTGACCAACCACCAAAGAAAGGAATGGATGAAATGACCGTTGAAGAAATGCTGACAGAGGTTCAGGAAGCAATGATTAAGCTGGGTTATCCGGCGTTCATGGTGAACCGGATCCGTATCACCATCATTGATGATGACCGGGTTGAAGTGGTTTGTTCCAGTTCAGTCATTGGTATCTATGATTTCATCAAACACACATTCATTGATTAAGAAAGGAAGGTTTGGACTATGCATGAAGAAAACAAGCAGATGATATGTGACTTGCTTTGCCGGACGCTGCATTATACACGCGGCGCGGCAGATGTCACTGACATCCAGTATGACCCGAACGCGGAAACCGCCACGGTTCTGTTTGAATCCGGCGGCAAGCGCGTGGTGAACGTGGCTTGTGATTCCGGCACTGCTATGATTCGTGACATCATGAACAATTTGGGGGTCTGACATGGAAAGGAAGGATTTTCTGAAGGGTGCTGAACAGTGTGTCTGTTCAGACCGCAACCAGCAGTATGGTGAACCGGAAGACAACTTTACCAACATAGCAAAGTTGTGGTCAGCATACCTTGATGAAGAAATTGGCGCTGAAGACGTTGCAATCATGATGGTGCTGTTCAAGGTTGCAAGGCTGAAGGGCAGCGGATACCAAAGCGTTGACAGCTGGGTTGATCTGATTGGTTACGCGGCGTGTGGCGGTGAAATTGCCGTGAAAGGGGTTGACGCTGAATGAGTTTGGGACGTGAAGCAGCCCTTGAAATGGAAATTGATGCAGAAATTATCTATGAACAACAGTACATGAACCGGCTGATGAAAGGTTTGTGGACACAGAAGGACGGCAAGCAGATTAGCGTTAGAGATATGACCGTTAGCCATATTTTGAACTGTATCAGGATGCTGCAAGGCAACCATGATGATACTTCTAAAGGTTGGGTGAAGCGCTTCCGGGATGAACTGCAAAGCCGGGACAACCTGACGGTCTGTGTGGTTGCGCTGGACACTGCCGGACACATTGCGACATGCACAAGCTGTGATGTGGAAGATGCACAGCGGTATGCAAAGTATTACCGGGCTATAGGGTATCACAGCCGGGTGGTGACATATAAGGAACTGGAAGAATTGCAGAGAAAGGAAGACGCTGAAAGATGTATAGGTATTACATGACGGAACGCGGTTTTTCACCGGGCGCACAGCCCATGAAGAACCTGATTGACCACGGTGATTATGACGGACGGATTGAAGTTGAACCGGGTGTCAAGGCATATTCTTGGGTGGAATATTCGGAACCCCTGACGGATCAGGAAGTTGCCGCGTATGAACTGGTTCCGGTGGATCCGCTGCCGTTTAACTGAAAGGCGGTGACAGCATGGCAAAGCATATTCTGACGGCATTCATTGAAAAGGTCATCCAGTTTGACAGTGAAGGTGAAGCAGAAGGTTACAAGCACTTTCTTGAAGCCGGAAAGCAGCAGTTTAAAATCAAGGCAATGCAGACAGATTCAGCCGGTAAGTGTTACATGACGGTCAGGGTACAGTACAATCAGAACTATTTTCCAGAATAAAGGTGGTGAAGGTTATGACAAATGTGGAAATGCTGAAGGAAAAAATTGAAAAGTCCGGGTACAAGCTGAAGTTTGTGGCTGAAAGGTGTGGGCTGACGTATCCCGGTCTGCTTCCGAAACTGAACGGTGAACGTGAATTTAACCAGACGGAAATAGCAGCGTTGCGTGAACTGCTGAACCTGACAGCAGATGAAGCTGACAAAATTTTTTTTGGTCTTTGAGTAGATAAAATATCTACCAGAAAGGAATGGATGATGAAATTTCATGAAAGGTTAAAGGCAGTGATGACTGAACTTCACCTGACACAGACACAGGTGGTTGGGATGACCGGTTGCAGTAAGGCATCTATCAGTCAGTATTTATCCGGCAAGAACACGCCGTCAGCTGACAAGCAGCGTGACATTGCCACGGCGCTGGGACTGAATGCGGATTACTTTGAACAGTCCGATGACATGCAGATGCCGCGTATGATCGCAAGCGGCAATGGAATCCAGACCATGATTCCGGCAGATGCCGCCAAACTGATGCATCTGGACGTTGCAACAGTCCGGCGCGGATTACAACAGGGCGTGTTCCCGTGGGGTTACGGCATCCACATGGCAAGCGGCAAATGGGTGTACTTCATCAATGCGCGGCGGTTCGCTGAAATTGAAGGTGTTGCCGTATGAAATGCCCACGGTGCGGATCACTGAAAACAAAGGTCATGGATTCCCGGAAGCGTGACGGTTTGACCAGAAGGGCAAGGTCTTGTGAAGACTGTTACAAGTGGTTTTACACCGTGGAAATCCTTGAAGATGAATACAAAGAACTGAAAGAAAGGGGTGATACAGAACATGTCAAGAATCAAGCTGATGCCACATCAGGAAGAAGCACTTGACATGACGGCAGACAGAAACCGGGTTGCTTATTTCTATGACATGGGTCTTGGTAAAACCTTCATCGGTTCTGAAAAGATGTGGCAGCTGAACAATTACGCCAACTTGGTGGTCTGTCAGAAATCAAAGGTTGATGACTGGATTCAGCATTTCACAGAGTATTACCCGGATGACATGAAGGTGTTCAACCTGACAAAGAAATCTGAAGCACTGTCATTCAAGAATCACATTGATGCCGGGATTCAGAAGGATGGCATGGTTGTGGGGGTAATCAATTATGATTTGCTGTTCAGGCGTTCATATTACGCCCATATGACCGGCTTCACCCTGATGCTGGATGAATCTTCACTGATAAGCAATGAACGGGCAAAGCGGTCACGGTACGTGCTGAAGATGCAGCCTGAAAGCGTGGTGCTTCTTTCCGGCACACCAACCGCCGGGAAATATGAAAAGCTTTGGTCACAGTGCAACCTGTTGGGCTGGAAGATCACAAAACGGGCTTTCTATGCTTCCTACATCATCACGGATTGGGTGGATTACGGAACCGGATTCCTTCAGGAAGTGGTGACCGGGTACAAGAACGTTGACCATCTGAAAAAACGGCTTGCGGAAAACGGTGCGCTGTTTAAGAAGACGGAAGAAGTGCTGACGCTGCCGGATCAGATTGAACAGGTCATCCCGGTCAAGGTTTCAGAAGGATACAAGCACTTTATCAATTCCGGGTATTACGTCACAAAGGACGGCACTGAACTGGTTGGTGACAACAGCCTGACAAAGATGCTTTATGCAAGGATGATGTGCGGCGTGTATTCGGAAACAAAGCTGAAAGCTATGAGGGACATCTTTGAAAGCACGGAAGAAAGGCTGATTGTCTTCTACAACTTCACCAAAGAACTGGAAGCCCTGATTGAAATTGCCGCTGAAATCGGAAAGCCGGTCAGCATCCTGAACGGCAGCGCCAAAGACCTGACCGCCTATGAACAGGAATCAAACAGCATCACGTTCATTCAGTATCAAGCCGGTGCGATGGGCGGCAACTTCCAGAAAGCACGGCGCACGGTGTACTTCACACTGCCGCTTGGTAAAGGATCCTGTGATTTATGGGAACAGTCAAAGAAGCGGACGCACCGGATTGGTCAGAACCAAACATGTTTTTATTATTATCCGCTGGTTCAGAACAGCATTGAAGTAAAGAACCTGAAAGCACTGAAGGAAGGGAAGGAATTGACAGATGACTTATTCAAGATCACGAAAAAGGCATAACAGGGTCAGGAACCGGCTGATTGCCGTCAGCATCGTTTCAATGCTGCTTGGTTTCATGGTCGGTCACGGCAGCTGTTCAGCAAGCGCAGCCGCACCGGTTCCGGCACAGGCTGACGCGCTGGAAGTAGAACCGCCGCCGTTCGTCATCCAGATCACCACGGAAACCAACGCGCCCAACACACCCAACGCGTTGGAAACGTTGGAACCGGAACGCGAAACGTTCAACCTTTATGAACACATTGCAATGGAAATGACTTCTGAAGAAATGCGGTTGCTGGAAACCATTCTTGCGCTGGAAGCACAGGATGAACCGTTTGAAGGTCAGAAAGCCGTGGTTGAAGTTATTTTTAACCGGGTGCTGTCACCGGATTTCCCGGATACCGTTTATGACGTGCTGTCACAGAAAGGTCAGTTTGCAACGTGGAAATGGCGCAACAAGCCGTACAACACGCCGAACAAGACACAGACGGATGCCATTGCGGAAGTGATCGCAAATGGTAACCAGAACACCGTTCTGCCGGAAGGCTATGTGTTCTTCAGTGTTGGCAAGGTCAACGGCACGGACTTCATCAAGATTGGCAACCATCAGTTTTCAAGGGCAAGGAAGAAATTATGAAGCTGACATATACCGTATCAAAGGAAAAAGGCGGCAAGTATTACTGTCACAAGGTCGGATTTCCGTATGTGCCGGTATTCGGTTCATTCGGTGATAAGAAACACGCGCTGAAATGCGCTGCTGATTCAATGGGGCTTCCGTTGAAGGAATACATGCAGTTGCGGAAAAAGGAAGGTGCAAAAAGTGGCTGCTGAAAAGAATTTTGAAGACCGGGTGAAAGCATACCTGAAGGAACGCGGTTGCTGGTTCGTGAAATATTGGGGCGGTGGCGCTTACACACGCGCCGGTGTCCCGGATCTGCTGGTGTGCTGCCGTGGGCGGTTCATGGGGATTGAACTGAAAGCGCCAAACGGAAAGCCGGAAGAATTGCAGCTTCAGAAGTTGCGGAAGATTGATGAATCCGGCGGTGTGGCAGTTCTGTTGTTCCCGGCTGACTTTGAAATCTTCAAACTGCTGATTGAAAAGCTGAACAACTATGAACGGATTTCACCGGGCAACTTGCCGGAATATGAGTATTTCAGAAAGGTGCGGCAGAAGTGGGAACAGAAACTGTCAGTCAGCATTCATTTGAATTATGGGTGCTAAAAAGACATACCAGCGCAGCCGTGGAAATCGAAAAGAACAGACAAAGCGCAGAAGACAACGGAAGAAAGATCTTCCTATGAAGCAAGGTCAGAAATACCAGTTGATTGACGGGAATTTCACCTATTATCCGGCGGCGTACTGCAAATATTACAAAGGGTGGCTGTCGGTTGGTCTGATTCAAACGCACAAATGTCAGAAAAAGGGGTGTCCAATGATGGGTGAACAGTTTGAACTATGGGTGAAAGGGTGTGAAGAATTCCACACGGAAGTGAAGCGGCTGGAAGGTGACGGTGACACGGCAATGTATGTGACCACCACGCCGTATGAACTAAACGGTCACACCTATTACAAAGCCCCGGTATACCACGTGTGGGTTGAAGGAAAGGAACTTGTTGCAACCACCTTCATGTATGAAGCGGTCGCAATATGGAATAAATACAAGGAAAGGATGGAAACTATGGCAACAAAGAAAAAGGCTGAAGCCGTTGCAGCGGAACAGGCACAGGAACAGAAGGAAGTCAGGCGTGACGTGAAAGGGACAATCATTGAAGCCCTGAAGCGCACCAACCGTGAAGGTGTTGACATTTTGTGTGAATACCTTGAACAGATCGGATTTTTCACCGCACCGGCATCCGGCGCAAATCACAGCAATGGTGAAGGTGGACTTGCTGAACACAGCCTGAACGTCATGTTCACGGCTGAAAAGGTCGGCTTGGCACTGTACGGCGGTCAGGACTACAACAAGATCCATGATTCGGTGGTTATCGCGGCACTGCTTCATGACGTGGGCAAGTGCGGTGACCGTGGCAAGGCAATGTACATTCCCAACGTGCTGAAGTCCGGCAAGGTATCTGAAGCAAAGCCGTGGAAGCACAACAAGGAACTGCTGGATCCTGATGACCACGCGGTCAGGTCACTGGAAATCATCAACCGGTTCCTTGACCTGACGGAAGAAGAACGTCATGCAATCCGCTTTCATGACGGTCTGTATGTTACCGCCAACTATGGTGTGAAGGGACATGAAACGCCGCTGTACCTGATTATTCACATGGCTGACATGTGGGCAAGCCGGATCATTGAGGGCGGCACACTGGAAGGTGGTGAATCAGATGGTGAATGATGACAGATTACTGGAGCAGATTATTACTGATGTACTTGATGGCATGGTTGTCAATGAAATCAAGGGTGTAAGGTGTTCCATCAACGGCACGATTGAACAGGGTGATGTTCATGTAAAAGTGGCTGGATCCGGCAATAAGATGTTGGCGCTTATACTGCTGACTGAAAGCTTGCTTTACAAAATGGGACAGTACACCGGAAGCTTTGAAAATGCGGTTAAAGCGGTCACCTATTATCACAATCATTTTGACAAAGGGGTAAAAAACTATGGTGAATGAAAACAAGGGTAAGGTATACAAGCCCGTTCCGGTCTACAACCGGCGGTTGGCGCGTGAAGTCATACGGAACCAGTGCGCTGCAAAGTGGGGACACCACAAGGTCAGCAAGCAGATGTCAGCACAGTTTGAGTTATTAAGAAAGGATAAGGTGAAATAAATGGCACAGAAACTTTTGATCATGGGTGAATCCGGCACAGGCAAGTCAACGTCACTTCGTAACTGTGACCCGGCAAAGACGGCGGTTGTGAACCCGGTTGGCAAGGCGTTACCGTTCAAGGGTTCAGGCAAGTTCACCATGCTGAACAGCGTGACGGATTCCAGAACCATCACAAAGTTCATGAAGGAACAGGCAGCAGCCGGAAAGAAGCTGATTGTGGTGGATGACTTCCAGTATATCCTTGCGGTTCCGTACATGAACAGAATCAAAGAATCCGGCTGGGACAAGTACAACGATTTTGGCGCGAACTATTTTGACATCATTGAAGTCTGCAAGGAAATCCCGGATGACGTGGTTGTTGCCTACATGACCCATCTGGAAACGCTGGACAACGGACTGACCACAGTGAAGTTAATTGGAAAGCTGCTTCGTGAGAAGATCACCATTGAAGGACTGTTTACCGTGGTGCTTCGTACTTCCGTCAGTGAAGGAAAATACTACTTCCTGACACAGAACAGCGGCAAGGACACGGTGAAGTCACCGCTTGGCATGTTCCCCACATACGCCATTGACAATGACCTGAATTATGTGGCTGACAAGATCCGCAATTATTATGAAGTCGGTGACTTCAAGTCTGATGCTGAAATGGAAGCTGAAGACGCGGCTGCATCTGCCGCACAGGTTGAAAAGCCGTCTGAATCCGGCAGACGTTCCCGGTCAAAGAAAAAAGACACGGTTGCGGAAGTGGACAAGGGAACCGGCGCAATAGTCGGTGAAGAACCGGCAAAGACCCGTGAACAGGTCATTGCTGAAAATCAGGCAAAAATGGATGCCTATGTGAACGCACAGGCTGATGCGGTCATTGAAGCCGCCGGTGATCGTGAGGAAGTCCCGTTTGAAGAAGCGGCGGCAGCTATGGACACCGTACCAGCGCCGGAACTGGAACCCGTGCCGCGCCGGACGCGCCGTGAACGTGCGGTCACACCGCCGGAACCGTCCAACATCTGTGAAGTGGACACTTATTTTTACATCCCGGCAACTGACAACTATGTCAAGAAACACGCCGGTGATCCTATCCCGGACGGCGCACAGGTGATTTCTGAACAGGAATTTGGTGAAGGAATCAAGCGCATTGCACAGGAAGGTCAGCAGAACCCGGTTGAAGGGGCAATGAATCCACCTGAAGCAGCACCGGCAACCAGAAGAACCAGACGCGTCAGAAACGTTTAATCAAAGAAAGGATATAGGTGAATAACATGGCAGTTGATTTCAGCGCATTCAAGGAAACACTGGACACAAAGCAGATCCAGCAGATGGAAAAGGATTATACCGCCGGGAACGGTCAGTTTTCGGACGTTCCTTCCGGCACGTACCCGGTTGAAGTGGCAAAGATGGAAGTTTCCCATCAGTCCGGTCAGTATGGTGACTTTGACCGCCTGAACATTGATTTCAAGATCATTGACGGTGACCACAAGGGTCAGCACATCTTTTACAACGGAACCTTCAACAACAAGATTGATTCCGGTTACCGGGCAAGCGCACAGCTTCTGTCACAGATGACGGACGGTGAAGTTGATGAAAACAGCATCCTGTTCAACCTGACACAGGATCTGTCCATTGCACAGGAATATGTGCTTGAACTGTTTCAGGCTATTCAGGGCAAGCTGTCCTATGACCTGAATTACACGGTTCAGGAACAGACAAAAATCAATCCGCAGACCGGTCAGCCGTACAAGGCAAACAGATGGTTCAGCATTGAAGAAGTCTATGACATGTAAGTGAATCAGGGCGCGGTGGTTGGTCGGATCCAGACCAGCCGCCGCGTTCCAGAAGGGTGGTGACGGCGTGATATTTTATGACTTTGAAGTTTTCAAATACGATTGGCTGACGGTCTGCATTGACCCCATCAAGGAAGAAAAGCACGTCATAATCAATGACCCGGAAAAGCTGAAAGCGCTTTATGAAGCGAATAACACCGCCATTTGGGTGGGCTTCAACAACAAGCACTATGATCAGTACATCTTCAAGGGCATTCTGTTGGGGCTGAATCCAAAGGAAATCAATGATTACATCATCGTGCTTGGTAATGAAGGGTGGCAGTTCAGCAAGGCATTCAATCAGATTCCCATGATTAACTATGATGTCATGCCAAATCCACCCATTGGTTTGAAGACGCTGGAAGCATTTCTTGGTTCCAACATCAAGGAAACGGAAGTTCCTTTTGACCTTGACCGGAAGCTGACACCGGAAGAAATTGAACAGACGGTCTTCTATTGCACCCATGATGTTGAACAGACCATCAAGGTGTTCATGGAAAAGATTGATGATTTTAACGCGATGAACGGCATTGTTCAGGCGTTCCCGGAACAGGTAAATCTTTCCAACATCGGTGATTCTGAAGCCCGGATTACGGCGCGTGTGCTTGGTTGTCAGCGGCGGCAGTATACGGATGAATTTGATTATTTCTTTCTGCCGTGCTTACGGCTGAAGAAATACAAGTTTGTTCAGGACTGGTTTGCAGAAAAGCGTGAAGAAATGAAAGTCAGGATGCAGCCAATTTATGACATGCGTGACCGTGGGATTGTGGTTGATGACTTCCAGCTGAAGCGCGACTTCTACAACCAGAACCTGACCGTGGATGTTGCCGGGATTCCGCACACCTTTGGCTTTGGTGGTCTTCACGGCGCGGCGGCAACGCCGGTTCATTATGAAGGGGCTATATACCATGTTGACGTGAACAACTATTATCCTTCCATGCTGCTTGCGTGGGATCTGGTTACAAGGTCGGCAACCAATACGAACTATGACAAGGTATATCAGACCCGGAAAGCCCTGAAGATGAAGCAACAGGCGGCAAAGGACAAGGCTGAAAAGAAGCATTGGAAGAAAGCACAGCTGCCGTACAAGAAGATGCTGAACGCTTTGTCAGGGGCAATGAAGGATGGAAGCAACCCGGCATATGACCCACGGAACAATAACTGTATGTGTATCAACGGTCAGCTGATGCTGTTGGATCTGATTGAACACCTTGAAGCCATTCCGGGCTTCATCCTGATTCAGTCCAACACGGACGGATTGATTGTCAAGGTTCCAAACACTGATGAAGCGTTCCGGCAGCTGGATGACATATGTTATGAATGGGAATGCCGCTGTTCCACGTCACGCTGTGAAATACTGCTTGCGCTGGACTGTATAGCAAAGATCTATCAGAAGGACGTGAACAATTACCTTTGGGTGGACATTGACGGCGGCATTGAACGGTGCGGTGACTATGTGAAGGAAACCAGCCGCACGGATAATGATTTGCCCATTGTCAGAAACGCGCTGGTTGAATACATGGCACACGGTGTTCCGGTTGAACAGTTCATTGGTGGCTGTGATGACCTGATTCAGTTTCAGAAAGTGGTCAAGCTTTCGGACAATTACAAGTGGGTGGAACATGAACACTGTGAACCTGTTCAGCGGCAAAAGGGTGTCAGGGTCATCAAAACGTGGTATGAGTACCCACACACTGACAGGTACACATACAAGTCATACCGGGTGTTTGCTTCCAGTGACCTTCATGACGGGCGCTTATTACGCGCCGGTGGCAAGCGCGGCAAGCCTGAAAAATTCGGCAACACGCCGGATCACTGCCGGATCTTCAATGAAGACATGACCGGCGTGAAGGTTCCGGCATGGCTTGACCGTGGTTGGTATATAGACATGGCAAAGAAAAGATTGAAAGCGTTTGGGGTGAAAGTATGAATGAAATTACATTTACATGGTCATCCGATTGGGGCAACCCCGGCAACGGATCCATGACCATTTACCTTCAGCCGTTCTTTGACAGCTGTACGGTGACGGAAGCCAAAAAGCTGCTTGGTTACATCAGGAAAAGTAATCAACCTGAAAATGTGGATAACTTGAAATTGTGGATAATTCGCCGCAAGGCTGACTGTGACAGCATAGTTGTGGCGCTGAATGACAAGATTCCGCTTGCAATGAAACAGGTCAAACAGGCTGAAGATTGGGTGAAAAAGGTGCGGTTCACCTATAAGCCGCACAAAAACAAGAACGATTCCGACAGCATCCGGTTGAAGATTGCGCTGGATGAAGCCATACGGAACATGAAGGAAATGAAAGAATACCTTCAGGATATTAAGACCGATATACGGAAGACGGAACGGTTGAAGGACAAGCTTATCAAGATTGAAGCACTGATGTAACCGGTGGGTGGTGACCATGTTATACAAAGGGTTTATTGAAACAAAAGGGAAAAGAAGCAAAGAACCGCTGAAGGGGCGCACACAGTTCAAAACCCTTGAACAGGTTCAGCACTGTGACGGTTATGCCGGTGTGCTTGCGGATGACACCATCCTGATTGACATTGATGACGGCGCACAGGCTGAAAAGCTGATGAACGTGGTTGAAGCACTTCAGTTGAACTGCAAGGTGTACCAGACTTCACGCGGCAAGCATTTCCTGTTCAAGAACAAGGGCGGTCAGGTCACCCGGAACCGGACGCACGTTCCGCTTGCCATAGGTCTGACCGCTGACATCAAGCTTGGTATGAAGACCAGTTATGAAGTCATCAAGATTGACGGTCAGGAACGCTTCTGTGAATGGGACATTGAACCGGGTGCGGAATATCAGGAACTTCCAACGTGGTTGATTCCGGTCAAGACATCCGCTGACTTTGTTGACATGGAAGCCGGTGACGGACGGAATGACGCGCTGTTTAAGTACATTTTAACCCTGACCGGCAACGGCATGACCGTGGATGAAACAAGGGAATGCATCAAGCTGATGAATCAGTTTGTCTTGAAGGAACCGCTGGAAGAATCGGAACTTGACACCATTCTTAGGGATGAAGCGTTTCAAAAGCCGGTGTTCTTTGTCGGATCCACGTTCCAGTTTGATAAATTCGCGCACTGGATGAAGCAGAACAGCCACGCGGTCAAGATCAATGACCAGCTGCATATTTACCATGACGGCGTTTACATCAGTGACCCGGAAAAGATCGAAACGGACATGATTGAAACCATTCCGATTCTGAAACAGACACAAAGGAATGAGGTGATGAAGTACATGCGGCTGATTGCGGATGAACTGGAACCGTCAGATGCGCGGTATATCGGATTCAGGAACGGTGTTCTGGACGTGGTGACCAACACCATGCAGTCATACAGCCCGGAAACAGTTCTGACAAACATGATACCGTGGGATTATGTGCCGGACGCGTATGATGAACTGACTGACAAGACCCTGAACAAGCTTGCATGTGGTGATGAAACCATCCGGGCGCTTCTGGAAGAATGCGTTGGTTACTGTTTTTACCGCCGTAATGAGTTAGGCAAGGCGTTCATCCTGACAGGTGACAAGGCAAACGGTAAATCCACGTTTCTGGAAATGGTCAAGAACGTGCTTGGTGAACGGAACATATCAGCGCTTGACCTGAAGGAACTTGGTGACCGGTTCAACACGGCTATGCTGTACGGCAAGCTTGCCAACATCGGTGATGATATTGGTGATGATTTCTTGCAAGGGTCACAGGTGGCAATGTTTAAGAAGATCGCAACCGGCAACCGGATCAAGGCTGAATACAAGGGTCAGACACCATTTGAGTTCAATCCATACGTTAAGATGCTGTTTTCTGCAAATGACATTCCCCGGATGCGTGACAAAACAGGCGCGGTCTTGCGCCGTCTGGTTATCATCCCGTTCAACAATGTGTTCAGCAAGGATGACCCGGATTATGACCCGTGGATTGTCTACAAGCTGAAAACACAGAACGCGGTTGAATACCTTATCAGGGTGGGCATTGAAGGTTTGCGCCGGGTGCTGACCAGCAATTCTTTCACGGAATCCAGCGCGGTTCAGGAACAGGTTGCAGAGTATGAAGAAGAAAACAACCCGTTGGTTGGATTCCTGAAGGAAAACGGTGCTGAAACCATCGTGAACCAGCCAACCAGTGACGTATACCGCCGGTATCAGATCTTCTGTTCTGAAAACGGGATGCAGCCAATGTCAAACACGGTTTTCAGCAAGCAGCTGAACAAGCGGTTACGAACGGATGTGAAGGTTGTGAAGATCAACGGTAAGGTGTGCCGGGTATTTGTGAAGGGGTGATGCTTATGGATGACTTACACAGAAACGCTGAAGGGTATGCAGATCCAACGGCGTTCAAGGGAATGCAGCCGGTCATAAAACAGGAAGCTGACCTTGACGGAAGGGTTGCGTTCCTGATTAAGGTTTTAAAGTTCATCATCCGTTCAGCCGGTTTTGAACTGGTTGGACGGATCGTGATAAAAGACAAGGAAACAGGAAAGGTGTTCAGATGATGGATATGTATGCGATGCTGGAACAGAACGCCAAAGCGCTGGGTGTGGAAAACTGCCTGACACAGTGCATGGAAGAATGCGCTGAACTGATTCAGGCGTGTAATAAGCTGCTTCGTGCATCCGGCAAGGGGTTACCCACGGAAGTGGAACCGGGTGAAGCGCTGACCAATCTGCTGGAAGAAACGGTTGATGTTTCTGTGATGATGGCTGAACTGTCATACCTTCTGTGCTTTGACAAGCAGATTGTTGACAGTGTAATGGTTGAAAAAATCGTAAGGACAAACAGAAAACTGTTCAAGGAAGGGTGAACAAAATGATTAAAGTTGAACTTGGTGAAGTTTGGGGTTGGCATCATGCACTTAGGGGTATGCGGAACCCTATGAATTCATGGGACAGGGCTGACAGTGACATTGAACGCGGATTCATCGGAAAGAATGACGCGGATCTGATGCGGCGGCTTTATAACGGCGGCGCGGTTCACCGGAAGTATTTGCGTCAGGTGTTCGTTTCTGCCGACATTACAGCACCGCTGTACTGGTGGAAAGAGTATGACACGTACAAGGTTGGGACAACGGCAAATTCCTGTTCCACCATGCACAAGATCGCGGCAAAGCCGTTTGAACTGGATGACTTCAGCCATGAACATCTGCTTGTAAATGAAAAGTTGGACACGGTCATTCAATGGCTTAATGAATACCGTGAAATGTATGTGAATTGGGTGGACAGTTCCATTCATGTTGATGATTATGGCAACGTTGTTAAGAAAAAAGATATATGGTGGCAGATGATACAGTTGCTGCCGTCATCCTACAACCAGAAGCGCACGGTTACCTTCAGCTATGAAAACGCCGTGACCATGATTGAGCAGCGCACCGGTCACAAGCTGGATGAATGGAATGAATTTGTTGCACAGCTGAAGACACTGCCGTTCATGGACATCCTGTTGAATCAGGAACAGAAGGAAGGTGAACCCGGATGATTGTTGTTCAAGGCAGTATGCCGGAACACTGTTCCCTGTGCTGGATGTTCGACACCCGGAAGAATGACTGTTCAATCTGCTGTCATCCACCCGTTGACCCATACGGCAAAAGACCGCATTGGTGTCCAATCCGCTGTGAACTGCCGGATGACCACGGTGACCTGATTGACAGGTCATGGTTGCAGACCAACGTTGAAGGTGTGGCGGCAGTATCACCAACCGGGTACATTCACGCAAGTACCGTTGCTGAAATGATCAGTGACGCGCCGGTTCTGGTTCCGGCAGAAACGTGGTAGTGGTGGTAGTTGATTGACACAGCGGTGGTTAGTTGACCGGCGTTTGACTGAAAGTTACGGGAAAGTTACGGTTGGTTACGGTTAGCGGTTACGGTAAAAATGGCTTAAAATAAGGCGGTTACGGTTGGTTACGGTAAAAATCAAAGTTCTTTAATATAGAAATTTTTATTGTTTATTCTTAGTAAAAGAAATAAATAATAAAAAAATATAATATAGGGGCGGTAGGAACCGTAACCAACCGTAACCGAAACCCGGAAAGCCGCATAGAATAAGGCGTTGAAGCGGTTACGGTAACGATGTGTGGAACCGTAACCACCCGTAACCACCCGTAACCCGGAAGAAAGGGAACTGTATGAATGAAGAAATCACGGCAAGGGAATACTTGCAGCAGCTTCAGACCATTGATGTGAAGATACAACAGGATCTTGAACGCCTTGCTGAAATGAAACACGCCGCGTCCGGTGTCCGGGCAATCAGGTATGACACGGACAAGGTTCAGACCAGCCCATCAGACCGGGTGTGTGCTGACGTTGCCCGGTTCACGGACTTTGACGCGCATATCAACAAGGAAATTGACATGTTCGCAAATGCAAAGGAAAAAATTATAGGTCAGATAAACGGTTTGAATCACAAGACCTATATTCAGATCCTGTTCAAGGTCTATGTGCAATACAAAACGCTGAAACAGACGGCTGATGAAATCGGCATGTCATACCAGTATGTGATTTCATTGCACACAAAGGCGCTGATTCTGTTTATGGAACGTTATTCACCCTTATATTATCTTACATGAGTTGATATATGCCTTATGTCGGTTGTCTTGTTCTGAATAGGCAATGTGTTCTATGATGTAGGGTGAACGAATGGGTTGATATAAAAACAAAGTTTTTATATCAATCGGAAAAATATGCTTACGTCTGCCGCCGGAAAGGTGCTATTCCTCCTACTTTCCGGCGGCTTTTGATTGTAAAAAATGAGGGAAATTTACAGAAAGGGGCGCAGAATGACTGAAAAACAGAAAAGATTTGTTGAAGAATATCTGATTGATCTGAATGCGACACAAGCAGCCATTCGTGCCGGTTTTTCTGTAAGAACAGCCAATGAACAAGGTTCAAGGATGTTAGCGAATGTTAGTATTCAGACCGCAATTTCAAAGGCTATGGCTGAACGGTCAAAACGTACCGGGGTCAATCAGGATCGTGTTGTATTGGAATTGGCAAAGATCGCTTTTGTAAATGCATCTGATGTCATCAACACGGAAGACGCTACAGTGAAAGAAGACGCTGACCCTGATGACACTGCCGCAATCCAGTCTGTCAGGGTGAAGATTTTTCCCACAAAAGACGGTGACGGCATTGAACGTGAAGTGAAGCTTGAACCGAAACTGAAAGCCCTTGAACTACTTGGTAAACATTTAGGCATGTGGAATGACAAACTTGATGTCAATGTCAATCTTCCGGTGGTGATTTCAGGTGAAGAACAGCTTGAAGATTAGCAGTCAGTACGTCTTTGACTATCAACGGCATCTGTATCTTCCGGGAAATCAGATGACTGTCAAAGGTAACCGTATTGACATCAGCTTGCCCAAAGTAGTTGGCAAGGGTTACGGCACGTTTTGGCGATTCAAAGGAAGATACCGCGTTTGCAAAGGTTCCCGTGCTTCAAAGAAATCAAAGACAATGGCGCTTTGGATCATTACCAACATGATGAAGTACCCGGAAGCCAATACGCTGGTGGTGCGTAAGGTATTCCGAACGCTGAAGGATTCCTGTTACACTGACCTGAAATGGGCAATTCACAGGCTTCAGGTTGACGCATGTTGGGAAGCCAAAGAAAGCCCGTTGGAAATCACATATAAGCCAACCGGTCAGAAGATCCTGTTCAGGGGACTGGATGATCCGTTGAAAGTCACGTCAATTACGGTTGAACACGGTGCGCTTTGCTGGATGTGGATTGAAGAAGCATATGAAATCAGCAGTGAATCTGATTTTGACATGCTTGATGAATCAATCCGTGGCGCGGTTCCAGAAGGTTCAGGACTGTTCAAGCAGATCACCATGACCTTCAACCCGTGGAATGAACACCATTGGATCAAGGCAAGGTTCTTTGACCGCCCTGACCCGGAAGTGCTTGCCATGACCACCAATTACCTTTGCAATGAATGGCTGGATGCCGCTGACCGGAAGGTGTTTGAAACAATGCGGATCCAGAACCCACGCCGGTACAAGGTTGCCGGTCTTGGTGAATGGGGCATTGTTGAAGGTCTGATTTATGAAAATTGGGAAGAAAAGCTGTTTGACATCAATGAAGTCAAGCAGATTGCCAAAACCCGGTTTGGTCTTGACTTTGGTTACACGAATGACCCGTCAGCGCTGTATTGCGGCATGGTGGACATTCCCGGTAAAACCATTTGGGTCTTTGATGAAATGTATAAGCCCGGAATGAGCAATGAAGCCATATATGCGGAAGTTGCCCGGATGGGGTACGCAAAGGAACGGATCACGGCTGATTCTGCTGAACCCAAAAGCATTGACCGCTTGCGTGACCTTGGTATGCAGCACATCAGGAAAGCGCGGAAGGGGCGCGACAGCATCAAGTACGGCATTGATTACCTTCAGGATTTCCACATCATTGTTCACCCACGGTGTGTGAATTTCCTGACGGAAATCAGCAATTACACATGGGACACGGATTCAAAGACCGGGAAAAAGCTGAACGTTCCCATTGATGACTTCAACCACCTGATGGATGCAATGCGGTACGCGCATGAATCTGACAGCAAGGGTGAAACATTCAGTTTTGATTGAATAGGAACAAATTAGAAACAATGACCGCCCAACAGAACCAGATTGGGCGGTTTTTGGTTGTATCAAGCAATAAATGTTAGGGGTGATAAAGACATGTTTCTTGATTATGCTATGCAAGACAGGGCAATCAGGATCATTCAGGAAGGGGGAAAGCCCCTGACTAATGAACGATTCATTGAACACGAAATCCGGCGCGTGAAGCAGTCCAAAGAATGGAAATGGATGCTGACCGGTGATGACTATTACCGTGGGCGGCATGACATCCTGAAGAAGACCAGAACCGCCATTGGTGATGACGGCAACCTGATTGAAGTGAAGAACCTTCCGAACGCCAAACTGGTTGACAATGTGTATAAGCGCATGGTGAAGCAGAAAACCAATTATCTGCTGGGCAAGCCGTTCACCGTTGATTCTGATGATGACCTTTACACGGAAGCGCTGACATGGTTCTTTGACAAGGCGTTCATGCGGAAGCTGAAAAGCGTGGGCAAAGACTGCCTGAATTGCGGTATTGGCTGGTTGTACTGCTATTATGATGAACAGGGTGAATTCCAGTTCAAGCGGTTTAGACCGTTTGAGATCATACCGGAATGGAAGGACGTTGACCACACACAGCTTGATTCCGTGATCAGGTTCTATGAAGTGGACTGGTTTGACGGTGAACGGGATACAAAGATCACAAAGGTTGAACACTATACGGCACAGGGTATTGATTATTACCAGATGGACAGGACTGACGGTCACATTGTGGCGGTTGAACCCTTCCATCAGCCTTATATGATGTTTGACGGTGTGGGTTACAACTGGGACAAGCTGCCGTTCATCCCGTTCAAGTACAACGATGAAGAACAGCCCCTGATTGTGAACTGTAAGTCACTTCAGGACGGACTGAACACCATCCTGTCAAACTTTGATGACCAGATGAATGAGGATTCCCGGAACACCATTCTTGTGCTGGTAAACTATGACGGTGAAAACCTTGGTGAATTCCGGCGCAACCTTGCCACATACGGCGCGGTAAAGATCCGGTCAGCGGAAGGGGCATCCGGTGACGTTCGTACACTTCAGGTGGAAGTGAACAGCGAAAATTACAAAGCCATTTCAGACATCTTCAAACGGGCAATCATTGAAAACTGCATGGGCTATGATGCCAAAGATGAACGCCTTGGCGGTTCACCCAACCAGATGAACATTCAGTCTATGTACAATGACATTGACCTTGATGCGTCTGACATGGAAACAGAATTTCAGGCGGCGTTTGATGACCTTCTGTATTTTGTAGACCTTCACCTTCAGAACGCCGGTCAGGGTGATTACACCACGGTGGAAGCCCGGATCACATTCAACACGTCCATGCCTATGGATGAATCTTCCGTCATCCAGAACGCACAGAACAGCACCGGCATCATCAGCAAGCGCACCATTACGGCACATCATCCGTGGGTCACGGATCTGGATGCGGAACTTGAACAGCTTGCAGAGGAAGAAGCGGAAGAACAGAAGAAGCTTGAAGCACAGTACAACCCGTTTGGTGTTGGCGGCACGGATCCGGGGGACAATGAACCGCCGGAAGGTGACGGTGATGATGAATGAAGCGGAATGCAGATTATTGGGCTGAACGGTTCAAACTGATTGAACAGGCTGAACACAACCGGGGTGCTGCTGCCGTTTCCGACATTGAAAAGCAGTACCGTGAAGCACAGCGGCAGCTTGAAGCAAAGCTTGATGCTTGGTATAGGCGGTTTGCTGACAACAATCAGGTCAGTATGACGGAAGCCAAAAAGATGCTTGCCGGACGTGACTTGAAAGAATTCAAGTGGGACGTTCATGAATACATCCGGTATGGTGAAGAAAATGCGCTGAATGGGCACTGGGTGAAGGAACTGGAAAACGCTTCAGCCCGTGTCCACATTTCCCGGCTGGAAGCAATGAAGATTCAGATGCAGCAACAGGTTGAAGTTCTGTTTGGCGGTCAGCTGGATTCCATTGATTCCGCTATGCGTGACATATACCTTGACGGCTATTACCGGACGGCGTATGAAGTCCACAAGGGCGTTGGTTTCGGTTGGGATTTCGGAACACTGGATCAGCGGCGCATTGATAAGATTATCAACAAGCCGTGGGCGCAAGACGGACGGAATTTTTCTGACCGGGTGTGGTCAAACAAACAGAAGCTTGTTGGTGAACTGAACACCACCCTGACACAGAACATTGTGCTTGGTCAGGATCCGCAAAAAGCCATTGATGCAATGTCAAAACGGCTGAACGTGTCAAAGAACACTGCCGGACGTTTGGTCATGACTGAACAGGCGGCGTTCTGTTCAGCGGCACAGCATGACTGCTTCAAAGACCTTGATGTTGAAGAATATGAAATTGTGGCAACGCTGGATTCACATACGTCTGAAATCTGTCAGGAAATGGACGGAAAGCATTTCAAGATGTCTGAATGGGAAACCGGTATCACAGCGCCGCCTTTTCATGTGTGGTGCAGATCTACCACGGTTCCATACTTTGAAGATGACTTTGGTGAACCGGGTGAACGTGCTGCAAGGGGTGCTGACGGCAAAACGTACTATGTACCAGCCAACACCACATACAAGGAATGGTCAAAGGCTTTCGTTGACGGTGACAAATCCGGTTTACAGCCGGTTCCTGATTCTGGTACAGTAAAAGGTAAACCAACAACCATAAAGACCAGTGAAGAATTTGCCAAAGAAATTGACGGGTGTTCCAGCATTGATGAATTGAACGCCGCCGCAACAGCTTATTTTCAGGGGAAAACAGATTGCCCCATTGAACTGGTTGATTTGACATCATGTGATTTGGATATTGCAAAACAGGTGGTCAAAAAGGTTGATGAACTGGAAAGTCAGTTCAAGACCGGAATGCGGAAATTAGATTGCCACACCCTTGGTTATGGTATTGGTGGTCAATCAGCACCGGCAGCGGATACAGTACCAGCGTTTTACAATAGTGGTGATGTCAAGGATTTGCGCTTTGAAGTCACTTTAAGCGAGGCAGACCACAACAGTGTAAAAGCAATCAGGGCTGTTTTTGAACAGGCAAGAAACGGAAGAACCACGGTTCCGGGTGAAGAACACAACTTTATGCTTTCAACTATAGTTCATGAATTCGGTCATACCATAATGCCGGGTAAAGTGAATGAACTGTATTTGAAGAATTTCCCATCTGCAAAGACGGATTATTTGGCATTCAGGCGGCTGTTCAGAACCTATAAAAGGGAATTGGACAGTTTGAACCGTCAGATTGCAAATATACGGGCGCAATACGCCGGTCAGCCGGATGGACTTGCAAAGGGTATTGCGGCAGCGGCTGCTTTGCAGAAAGAATATGATGATTTGTGCATTTCAAAGTATTCAAAGCAATCAGCCGGTGAATTCATTGCTGAAGGTTTTGCAGATGCGATATTGGCAGACCAACCGCGTGAATATTCGTTAAAAGTGCTTGAACTGCTGAAAAAGTTAAGGGGTAAACCATGATAAGAATACCTGAAGAACTTGAACCTTATGTTGATTTCAGTGACGTGGAAGATAACACGTTGGTGACGCATGACCTTCCAAATGATTTGAAACCGGCTTTTGAAAAGTTCAAAGCCGCGTATGAAAAAATGCAGAAGGATGAACTGACGGATTACTGAAACAGAACAACCTGATTTATTAAAGCACCTGAATGGGTGCTTTTTTAATTGTCCTGAACCGGATGACGTAAAAAGCCGGTGACCAACTAATCAATGGGACGCAACCCCGTAAAAAGCGTAAGAAAGGACGGTAGTAACTATGAAAAGAAAGTTTCTTGAAGACATGGGTGTGTTATCCGCTGAACAGATTGATTCCATCATGAAGGAAAACGGGAATGACATCAACGCGGCAAAGGCAGACGTGACCAGCATCACCACGGAACGTGACAACCTGAAGGAACAGCTGAAAGACCGGGATACACAGATTGAAAATCTGAAGAAGACCGCCGGTGACAACGCTGAACTGACCAAACAGATTGAACAGCTTCAGGCTGAAAACAAGGCTGCAAAAGTTGACGCGGCTGTGCAGCTTGCGCTGACCGTGGCAAAGGCAAAGAACGTCAAAGCCGTCCGTGCGCTTCTGGAAGGACTGGACAAGGCTGAATTTGCGGATGACGGTTCTATTAAGGGTCTTGCTGACCAGATCAAGAAGCTTCAGACCGCTGAAGACAGCAAGTTCCTGTTTGAAGCACCGGCAAAACCGGCAACGCCTAAAGGGGCAACCCCGGAAGACGGCGGTGATGACAAGCCCACCACCATGACAAAGGCAGACTTCAACAAACTTTCCACACAGGATCAGATGAACTATATCAAGGATCATCCGAACTGGCAGACTGAACTGAAGTAAATACCACAAGAAAGGATGTATAAAAGCTATGGCAACATATCTTAATTTTCCGTTTGACCCGGAATTATTTCTGTATAATTGGCAGAATGAGAATGACCCCACGCTGACCGCAATGCTGGATTCCGGCGCGGTTCGTGAGGATGCAACTATCCGGGGGCTGATTCAGAATGGATCCGACAACTACACCATCCCGTTCTATAAGGTGATCGGTGGAACCCCGGAAAACTATGACGGTGCAACTGACATCACACTGACCGAAACTGAAGGCGGCAGTCAGTCCGGTATTGTTTACGGACGCGCACATGCTTGGTCTGCAAGGGACTTCATCATTGATTACAACTCTGGTGCGGATCCCATGAAGCAGATCACCAGTCAGGTGGCAAAGTATTGGGCAAAGCAGAAGCAGAACCGCCTTATCAACATTGCTGAAGCGGTCTTTGGTGTGACCGGATCCGGTGACTTTGCTGGTTGGGCAAATCACGTTTCTGACATCACTGCTTCCGGCGCTGACATCAGCAACACTTCCGGCAAGATCGCGGCAACCACCATTGGTGAAGCTATCCAGAAAGCTGTTGGGGATGCGGCTGATGCATTCGGTCTTGCCGTAATGCACAGTAAGGTTGCAACCAACCTTGCCGGTCTGGAAATTCTGGAATACCGCAAGTACACTGATGCACAGGGCATTCAGCGTCAGATGAAGATTGCAGACATCAACGGCATGACCGTTGTCGTTGATGACGGTGTACCGGTGACCGGATCCGGCGCAAACACCAAATATACCAGCTATCTGTTTGGCAGTGGCGCGTTCCTGACCGCACCGGCGAACTGTGAAAAGCCGGTTGAAAACGGAAGGGATCCGCTGAAGTATGGCGGTCGGGAATACCTTGTGACCCGTCTGCGTGAAACCATCCATCCGAACGGCTTCACCTTCACCAAACCGGCAGAGGGTTACACCGCAAGCCCGTCTGAAGCACAGCTTGCGGCAACCGCCAACTGGTCTATTGTTGGCAACCCGAAGAACATTGCAATGGTCAAGCTGGTTTCTAAGGGGTGATAATGATGGCTGACAGGGAACTTACAGTTTTCACGCCTGAAAATGTAACCGCACGTCTTGCGTCTTTTGGCTATACCGTCACAGAATCGGACGCGTTTGCGCTTGATTTCTGCATGGAAAAGGTCAGAAGCACCATCAAGAATGAAGTGAACTGGAAGGATATACCGGAAGGGCTTGAACACTTTGCGGTTGACATGGCGTGTGGTGAATTCCTGAACGCCAAACTGACCTTTGCACCGGGTGATTTATCCGGGCTTGACCTTGACACAGCTGTGAAGCAGATCACGGACGGTGACACCACAACGGTGTTTGCCGTGGGTGACGGTTCAGCAACCCCTGAACAGCGCCTGACCAGTTTTATCAATTACCTTCTATCTTACGGAAAGGAACAGTATTCCTGTTTCAGGCGGTTAAGATGGTAAGCGCGGCGGTACTTGCTGCAAGACAGGCGGCAAGAAGGATTCATGAAGCCAATCATTATGATGGGCTGTTTACTGTCACGGTTTATGAGAAGGTAAAAGACGCGGTTACGGGGTTGACTTCACAGGGTGAACAGGTTGTACCGGGGTTAGTTGACATTCCCTGTCATCTATCCATTGAAAGCAAGACGGCGGCAGCACAGTCAGCATCAGCGGCTTCCGTGGCACAGACCACAAAGCTGTTCACACAGCCGGATGTGACTATCAGTCCGGGATCTAAAATCACGGTAACACAAGCCGGGGTGACCAAAGCGTTCAAATGCAGCGGCATCCCGGCGGTGTATACTTCGCATCAGGAGATTGTGCTTGATGTATTTGACGGGTGGGCATAATGGCACGGTTTGGCAAGTTTGATATGCGCGGCATGAAGGAATTGCAGAAGAATCTGCAAAAACTGCAAGACCCGGAACAGTTTGCTGAACAGTGTGCAAAGGAACTTGCCGCACGTCTGCTTGCAAGGGTCATTAAAGAAACGCCGGTAGGGAATTACCCAAACGAAACAGGTAAGAAAGGCGGCACTTTAAGGCGTGGATGGACTGCCGGAAAACAGCAGTCAGCAAACGCCTATTTGGACACGCTGACTGTCAGGAAAGAAGGAAAGAAGTATGTCATTGAACTGATTAACCCGGTTGAATATGCGTCTTATGTGGAATATGGACACAGGACGCGTGATCATAAGGGTTGGGTTAAGGGTCGGTTCATGATGACCAAATCCGAACAGGAAGTTGGCAAAATCGCGCCCAAAGTGCTGGAAGCAAAATTGAAAAAGTATTTAGGGGGTGCATTCAAATGATTGTGAATGACATCATTGCCGCAATCAGCATTGCCCTGAATGCGGAATTTAACCCGGATCCTGATGAAGCACGGTATGAAGTGACTGCTGAAGAAATCAAGCAGAACCTTCAGGAACCGTGCTTTTATATTCAGTGTATCAATCCGACACATGAACAGTTCCTTGGTAGGCGGTACTTCCGTCAGCTGCCGTTCGTCATCCAGTATTTCCCGGAATCAACCACGGGGTATGAAGCGGAATGCAATGCGGTGGCTGAACGCATGACGTGGTGTCTGGAATACATCACATGTGATGGTGAAGATAAGCCTATCAGAGGAACCCGGATGCGTTCTGAAGTTGTTGACCGGGTGCTGAATTTCTTTGTCAACTATGATGGCTTTGTCCTGAAAGCTGATGACACGGAATTGATGGAAGATCTGACTTCAACTTTGGAACTGGTTGATTAAAGGACGGTGAAAAATATGGCTGACACAAAGAAAGAAGCAGCAACCTTCAGCAAGGCACAGCTGCTTGCATCAAAGCGTTATGCCAACAGGCGTGATGCGCTGTATGCAATCCTTGATGATGACAAGGAATACAGCCACGCTGATGTTGAAAAGGCGCTTGCAGATTTTATGAAAAAGAAAGGATAAGGTGAAAAGCTATGGCTTTAGGCGGTGGAACTTTTCTGACAGAAAATAAGATTTTACCCGGCTATTACCTGAACGTGGTGTCACAGACCGCTGCAACGGCATCTATGGCTGAACGCGGCACTGTGACCGTTCCGCTTGAACTGGATTGGGGCGTTGATGACGCAATCTTTACCGTCACCAATGAGGACTTCCAGACCAACAGCCTGAAAATCTTTGGTTATGCTTACGATGATGACAAGATGAAGGGACTTCGTGACCTGTTCAAGGGTGCAAAGACCCTTCACACCTATAAGCTGACCAGCCTTGCAGAGGGTGCGGCAAAGGCACAGAACACTTTTGCAACGGCAAAGTACAAGGGTGTCAGGGGTAATGACATCAAGATCAAGATTGCAAAGAACGTGGATGATGACACCAAATGGGACGTTACCACCCTGATCAGTGTGGGCGGCGCGTTCATTGAAGTTGACAGTCAGACTGTTGCGGCGGCTTCCGGGCTTGTCAGCAATGACTTTGTTGATTTCAAGACCGGTGCAACCCTTGCGGCACAGGCTGGACTTGCCCTGACCGGCGGTGCAAACGGCGCTGTGACCAGCGCGGCATATCAGCGGTATGCGGATCTGATTTCCGGCTACAGCTTCAACGTCATGGGCATCCTGTCCACGGAAGTGGCAATTAAAAACCTGTTCATCAGCCTTGTGAACCGGATGCGTGATGAACGCGGCATCAAGTATCAGCTGGTTCTTCACAGGGCGGTTGATGCTTGCAACCCTGATTACCTTGGTGTGATCAGCGTTGAAAACAACATTGACACTGCCGTTGATTCCGGTTATCAGGTATCTGCCGCTGTTTATTGGGTGGCTGGTAAGGAAGCCGGTGCGAACGTGAATGAATCCATCCAGAACACCGTTTATGACGGTGAATTCACCATTCTGACGGACTATTCACAGACGGAACTTGAACAGGCGCTTTCTGCCGGAAAGTTCATTTTCCACAATAACAATAACAAGGTCTGTGTTCTGGAAGACATCAACACCTTTGTCACCGTCACTGACGTGATGGGTGAAGTGTTCAAGGACAACCAGACCATCCGCGTGATTGACCAGATTGCCATTGATGACGCGAAAATCTTCAATGACAAGTACAATGGTCACGTTCCGAACGCCCCCGCCGGTAGAATCAGCCTTTGGACTGACCTTGTGAAGATCCGGCAGAACCTGAATGACCTTCGTGCCATTGAAAACTTCGTTGATACGGATGTGACGGTTGCACAGGGTGATTCTAAGAAGTCTGTACGCGCCAACAGCGCCCTTCAGGTTGTGAACACCATGTCCAAACTGTACATGACCGTTGTGGTTGTCTGATGAAAGGATGGTGAAATAAATGCCTAACAATGTGGTAATGAAAGCGCGTGACACCATCGCGGCAAAGCTTGCGGAATGCTTTATTACGATTGGTTCACGCCGTTACAACTTCATGCAGATGATTGACATGGAAGCAAAGATTGAGAAAACAAAGGCTTCCGTTCCGCGCCTTGGTGCAATCATGGTTGGACACAAGTCTTGCGGCATGGAAGGAACGTTTTCCGGTACTGCCCATTACAATCAGTCTGTAATGCGTCAGCTTCTGCTTGACTACAAGAACACCGGTGAAGATACGTATTTTGAAATGCAGATCACGAACGATGATCCGACTTCTGCCGCCGGACGGCAGACCATCGTGCTGTATGACTGCAATACGGACGGCGGTATTCTTGCAAAGTTTGATGCAGATGGTGAATATCTGGATGAAGAGATTGAAGGAACCTTTGAGGACTTCAGCATCCCGGAAAGCTTCACCAATCTGACCGGGTTCCTGACCAACTAATGCAAAATGCCCCTATCTGACTTTCATATAAGGTCATATAGGGGCTTTTTCCACGTTAATGAATAACTGAAAGGATGGATTACAAAATGTCAAAATTCGCGCTTTTCATGAAGCAGAACAAAGAACAGAAAAACAATGAAAAATATGCGCCCACGGTCACCCTGAAGGATGCAGACGGTAAGCCCCTTGAATGGGAATTCCGGCACATCACTTCACGGGAAAATGACAGCATCCGTGAAGCAGCCACAACGGAAGTTCAGGTGACCGGTAAGCCCAACCTGTTCAGACCTAAAGTGAACACGGCAAAGTACCTTGCACAGGTCATTGTGGCTGCAACCGTGTTCCCGGATCTGTATGATTCCGAACTTCAGGATTCTTACGGCGTGAAGACCCCGGAAGACCTTCTGTATGCACTGGTTGATGATGCCGGTGAATACCAGCAGTTTGGTATCTGGATGCAGAAATATCAGGGCTTCACCAAATCCTTTGATGAAAAGGTGGATGAAGCAAAAAACTAATTGAAGGTGACGGTGAAGATTGGGAAGCAAACTATGCATACTATGCGCTTCATAAGCTTCACATACTGCCGTCACAGTTCCTTGCGCTGGATGAACAGGAAAAGGCGTTTGTGTGCGCCGCCATTGACATCAAGCTGAAACATGACAAGGAAGAAAAGAAGCGCATTGAACAAAAGTCCAAAAAGGGCAAAAAACACAAATAACCGGGAAAGGGGGTCAGCACATGGCTGGAATTCAGACAGGCATTGAACTGAATGATGATTTTTCACAGCAGATTTACAGCATGGTCAATGCCGTCAATGCGGCTGTTTCCGGTATGGAACAGTTACAGCAGACCATGAACGCCAATGTTTCAACGGCTGGTATTGATTCCGTGCATGACGGCGTAAACCGTGCCGCCATTGCCGTGAATGAACTGATTGGTCTGCTGGATCAGCTGAACAACACTGACCCGTCCGTGGATACAAGTGCGGTGATGCCGTCAACATCAGCGCCGCTTGAACAGGCACAACCCCGTGCGCCGCCGGATTGGTGGCATGACGGGCTTGAAGTATTCACGAATACGGGCATTGAACGCTTTGAACAGGAAGTTCAGAGTACGGACGCAATGATTACCGGGCTGACAACGAATCTTCAGCGCACGGCACAGGTTGCCGCCGGTATGAACATGCTGCCGCCGGGTGCGGCACAGGACATTCAGTCAGTTCAGGCAAGGCTTCAGGCTGTTCAGGCAAAAATCCAACAGATTGAAGCCAACCCCATGAACATTGGTGTTGATGCGGCAAATGACGGACTGGAAGAATTGCGGTCACAGCTTTATCAGGCACAACAGGCACAGGAAGCGCTTGATGACGCACTTGAAAACATGGATGTGCGCGGCGCAAATGAAGCGTACATTCAGCTGTCACAGACCGTAAGCCACACAGAACAGTACATCCGTGACAACGTTGATGAACAGGGGCGGTTCAATGCCGCCATTCAGGACGGAACCGGGATTGCCGAACAGCTTCAGCGCACCATTGCCGGTGTGGTCGGTGCGTTCGCTGGTATGGCTGGAATCCGTAAAGCGTGGGGATGGATTCAGGACACAACTGAAGCGTTCAACATCCAGCGGAATGCGGAAACACAGCTGATGACCGTGCTTGGAAACATGGTTGATTATGCTGAAGTTCCTGAATTTATCGTTGGAATTGATGACACCCTTGCCCTGTCGGAAGCCGGTGAACTGATAAGCACCATTGACGGCATGACGGTTGACATTACGCCGGAAATGAAAACTGACTATCTGCTTGACCAGTTTGACAGCATCACTGCAAAGGCATCAGAGATTCAAAGCCGTGGTATGTATGGTGATGAAGCTATGATTGCAGCCGCCGGTGAATTCGCAACATACATGTCTGACGTTGAAGCAATCAGCACGATGATGGACACGCTGACCAACTATGCAGCCGGTATGTCAGGCGGCGGTGAGATTGACACCACCACAATGGTGGATTATGCCACGAATCTGGGCAAGATCATGACCGGCGCTTATGACGCGATGACCAAAAAGGGCTTTGAATTCACGGATGCCCAAAAAGCGGTTATTGACGGCAGCGCAACAGAACAGCAGTACATTGAAGCGCTGGGTGAAGAATACGTGAACATGTCGGAAGACATGCGGTCAGCAACGGTCATTGCGGACATCATCAATGAATCTTGGGCTGGACTGTATGAAACCATGTCCGACACGCCGCAAGGACGGATTCAGCAGATGACCAACGCCTTTGGTGACATGAAAGAAGTCATTGGCGGTCAGCTGTACCCGTATGTGATGCTGTTTGTTGACAGCATTCTTGCAAATTCCGGTGTAATTCAAAGTGTGTTGGACGGCTTCACCACGGCATTACAGTTTGTCATGGGTGTGCTTGCCGGTCTGATGGATGTGGCGTTTCAGGTCGCGTCCGTCATCATTGATAATTGGTCAATCATTGAACCCATCATCATGGGTGTTGCCGGTGCGCTGATGGTTTATTACGGCGCACAGCTTGCCGCAAATACCATTTCAGCTATTAGCACGGGTATTCATATGGCTATGGCGGCGGCACAGATGGCACACGCCGCAATGACCGGAACACTTACGGCGGCAACGGCGGCACAGATCGCGGCACAGGAAGGATTGAACGCGGCTATGTATGCAAGTCCTATTGTGTGGATCGTGATGCTTGTGATTGCCTTGGTTGCTGTACTGTACGCGGCAGCGGCAGCGGTTGCACACTTCACCGGGATTGCCAATTCTGGGTTGGGTGTCATTGCCGGTGCAATCGGTGTGGTCATCGGATTCTTCCAACAGCTTTGGTCAGCGGCAGTTACTATTTTTCAGGCGTTGGGTGCGGCGGCTTCAGCGCTTGCCCACAACATGGTGGCGGCGTTCCACAACAGCATTGCAAACATTCAGAGTTTCTTTTACAACCTGTTGTCAACGGCTATGTCCGTTATCAGTCAGATTGCATCCGCGCTTTCAGCGCTTCCGTTCGTGGAATTTGATGCAGCCGGTCTTGCCGGTGCTGCCGGTGATTATGCAGCAAAGGCACAGGCGGCACAAGATTCCAAAATGGAATATCAGGACATTGGCGCTGCATTTCAGGAACAAATGGCTGGATTTTCAGCATTTGAATCCGGGTGGGCGGCTGATTCCTTTGCAAAGGGTGCTGCCGTTGGTGACGGTATTGCTTCAAGTATTGGTGACGCACTGTCATTTGACAACATGTTCAACACGGAATCACTTTCTGATATGGGTGACCTTGCAACAGCGGTTGCCGGTGGTGTTGGTTCCGGGCTGGATGCTTCCGGTGTTCCGGGTGCTGCCGGTGGTACGGCAGACAATACCGGGAAAATGGCACAGGAAATGTCAAAGACGGCTGAAGATCTGAAGTATTTGCGTGACATTGCCGAACAAGAAACTGTGAACAGGTACACGCTTGCTGAAGTGAACGTTGACATGTCTGGAATGAGCAACAATATAAATAACGGCATGGATCTGGACGGCGTTGTTTCCGGTCTGACGGATGCCGTCAATGAATCCATTGATAATATAACGGAAGGGGTGCATGAGTAAATGAGCAGAACAGGCTATGATGTGTACATTGGCAAGTGCTTGTTGCCGGTTGCACCTGAAAAGATTCAAGTCAAGATCAAGAACCAGAACAAGACGCTGAACCTTATCAATGAAGGTGAAGTGAATCTGTTGAAGACTGCCGGACTTACGGAAGTGGAATTTGAATTCATGATACCGCAAGTCCGGTATCCTTTTGCCGTTTACAAGTCCGGGTTCGTGGGTGCTTCCTACTTTCTGAACTTTCTGGAACGCGCCAAAAAGGGAAAGCGCAAGGTTCAGTTCATTGTCTGCCGCCGCACTGTTGGCGGCAGAAACCTTTTCAACACCAACTTGAAGGTCAGCGTTGAAGATTGGACGATTGTTGATGACGTAAAAGAAGGTTATGACGTAACGGTCAAGGTTAAGCTGAAACAATGGCGGTCTTACGGTACAAAGACGGTGACCATCAAACAGCCGGAACCGGAAACCACGGTTGCGACAGAAGAACCGGCACGGGAAACGGACAATTCCCCGGCACCGGCACAGCCACAAACGTACACGGTTCAAAAGGGTGACTGCTTGTGGAAGATTGCAAAGCAGTTTTATGGCAACGGTTCAGAGTATCCAAAAATCTTTAACGCCAACGGTGACCAGATCAGCAACCCCAACCTGATTTATCCGGGACAGGTTCTGACCATCCCGGCGGTATAAGGGGGGGGTGTTGATTTGGTTCAGCTTTTGATTTCCCCGGCAGACGTGGGTGATACCGGCGGCACGGTTTATGAACCGGCTGTTCAGGACGGCATTGAACTAACGCTGTACAGAAAGGGTTCACCCGGCAAGCTGACGTTCAAGGTGGTCAATGACGGGATCCTGAAGTGTGAAGAAGGAAACGCGGTCAGGCTGACGGTGGACGGAACGCCGGTCTTTTATGGCTTCATCTTCAAAAAGAAGCATGACAAGAACGGTATTATTACCATTACCGCCTATGACCAAATCAGGTATCTGAAGAACAAAGACACCTATGTGTATGAAGGAAAGACGGCGGCACAGTTCATTCAGATGATCGCGGATGACTTCAACCTTCAGGTTGGAACGCTGGAAGACACCAAATATGTCATTGCTTCACGGGTGGAAGAAAACACCACGCTGCTTGACATGATCGGCAACGCGCTGGACATGACGTTGCAGAATAACAAAGAAATGTATGTGCTTTATGATGACTTTGGAAAGCTGACACTGAAAAGCCTTGAAAACATGCGTGTGGGTGATGCGGCTTCCGGTGCTTATCTTCTGATGGATGAAGAAACAGGCGAAAATTTTGACTATGAATCATCCATTGATGACAACACATACAACAAGGTCAAACTGACCTATGACAATGATCAGACCGGCAAGCGTGACGTATATATCACGCAAGACGGTACAAACATAAATAAATGGGGCATCCTACAGTATTTTGACACCATAAAGAAGGGTGAAAACGGTCAGGCAAAAGCTGATGCGCTTTTAAGTCTGTACAACCAGAAGACCCGGAAGCTGAAGCTGACAAAGCAGTTTGGTGACTGCCGCGTCAGGGGCGGTTCCTTGGTGCTTGTGAAGCTGAAGCTTGAAGATGTCAGCTTGCAGAATTTCATGCTGGTTGAACAGGTTAAACACACTTTTAACCACGGTGAACACTGGATGGATGTGACATTAAGAGGGGGTGAATTTGTTGGCTGATGCAAATGAATTGGTAAATGCAATCAAAAAGGCGGCAAAGGATGCCACGGAAGCCGGGAAACCGGTAAATGTGGTAATTGGAACCGTCACGGCGGTAAATCCGCTGACCATTACCACGGAACAGCAGATGCCTTTGGGCAAAAGTCAGCTGATTCTGTCCCGGAACGTGACCAGTCACACGGTTTCCGTCAATGTGGATTGGAAGACGGAAAGCGCGGACGGACACACCCACGCTGTTAGGGGGACTAAAAGCCTGACCATCAACAACGGGTTGGCTGTTGGTGACAAGGTTTGGATGATCCGTGAACAGGGTGGTCAGCGCTTCATTGTGGTTGACCGGGTGGTTGGATTATGATTCCTTCAACTGCCGGATTCCTTCAACAGGATTTCACGGTCACAGAACAGCCAACCAAAACATACCGGATGGACATTCAGAATGAAGATTCGGTGAAAGGTTACACAGACGGGCTTGAAGCTATGCGGCAAGCCAACTATAAGATTTTGAACACTGAACGGTATCAGTTCGTCATGTACCCGTGGTCATACGGCTTTGAAGTCAATGACCTGTTTGGTGAACCGGTAAGCTATGTTTGCCCGGAACTTGAACGCCGGATCACGGAAGCGCTGCTGACTGATACCCGGAACACAGACGTGACGGATTTTGAATTTGACACATCCACGCGGCACGTGGTCAGGGCAAAGTTCATTGTTCACACCATCTTCGGTGATTATGAAGAAGAAAGGGCGGTGAACATCTGATGTATGAATCAGCAACATATGAAGTGATATTGCAGCGGATGCTTGACCGGGTATCAAACAAGCTGGATAAAAGACCGGGCGCGGTCATCTGGGACACCCATTCACCCACGGCTATTGAATTTCAGGTCTTGTACATAGAACTTGACCAGATTTACAAGGAAACCTTTGGTGATACGGCATCCCGTGAATACCTGATTAAAAGGGCAAAGGAACGCGGTCTGTCACCTTATCCGGCATCAAGCGCGGTGTTGCGCGGTGAATTCACACCCACAAATATTGATGTGCTTGGTAAGCGTTTCAACCGGGATAAGCTGAACTTCATTGTCACGGCAAAGATTTCTGACGGGGTATATCAGGTCACCTGTGAAACCGCCGGTGAAGTGGGCAACCAGTACCTTGGTTCACTGATTCCCATTGATTACATTGACGGACTGGAAACGGCAACCCTGACGGAAGTGCTGATTCCGGGTGAAGATGAAGAAGGAACAGAGGAATTCAGAACCCGGTATTACAACAGCTTCAATGATTTGGCGTTTGGCGGCAACCTGACGGATTACAAGAACAAGGTGAAAGCCCTGTCAGGTGTTGGTGATGTGAAGGTTACACGCGTGTGGAATTCCGACATTCACCCGGCTGACATGATACCTTCCAGCGCTGTTCAGGAATGGTATACGTCATACATCAGGGGTGTCACGGATCCTGAAGTCAGGACATGGTTACAAACTGTTTACGCTGCCGCGCTGAACAAAAAGCTGACCGTGGGCGGTACGGTCAAGCTGACAATTATTGCATCAGATTACGGGGTTGCCACGGAAACGCTGGTTGATGCGGTACAGACCGCCATTGACCCGGAACAGAATGCCGGTGAAGGTCTTGGTCTTGCACCTATCGGTCATGTGGTCAACGTGGTTTCCGTGAATGCGGTTGACATCAATATCACCACACACATCACGTTTGGTAATGACTATTCATGGGATACCCTTGAAAACCCGGTGAAGAATGCCATTGCCGCCTATCTTCTGACCTTGCGTCAAAGCTGGGCTGATGAGGACAACACCATTGTCCGAATTGCACAGATTGAAAACCACATCATGGGTATTCCGGGAATCATAGACATTACCGGAACCACCATCAACGGTGTGGAAGAAAACCTGACGCTTGGGCGTGATGAAATCCCGGTGCTTGGGACGGTGGTTCCGACATGATCAGGGAAGTTGACCTTAATTCCTATTTACCGCCGTATTTAAAGGGATATAAGGAAATAGCAGAAACACTGAAAGCTGAAGACCCGGAATTCAAACTGTTATGGGAAGCGGTTGACCGGCTGCTGAAGAACCAGTTCATTGAAGACGCGGATGAATACGGCATCAGCCGCCGTGAAGACATCATTGGTATTCTGCCGTCAAGTCAGGACACGCTTGAATCAAGGCGGTCAAGGGTGCAAGCCCTTTGGTGGAACCCTACGCCTTACAGCATCCGGGCTTTTGTGGCAAAGATTGCTGACCTGTGCGGTGAAAATGGGTATGAAGTGGACAAGACCCGGCTTGAAGAATATTGGCTTGGTCTGACAACCCACCTGTCACGATATGGTCAGGTGGACAACCTGAAACAGCTGATTCTTGGTATGCCGCCGTGCAATATCGTGATTGAAGCTGTGAATGACATTGTGACGCTGGTATGTGCGGCAATCGTATATGCCGGAACGGTGGTCACGGTCGGAAACCATCAGCACCTTGACAATGACGTGCATGATGAAGAAGACATATACATCAACCCTAAAGCGCTGGTTGCTTCCGTGGGTGAAGTATATGAAAACTGTGAAGGTAACTTTGGACGTGATACGCCGGTTACACTGCCGGAACAGCTGATAAGCGCCGGTTTTGGCGTGGGAACGGATGATCATTGTGTGCTGTCGGAAGGCGGCAACCGTGATGAATCCATGACCACAAAGGAACCGTATATTGCAACGGCTGTTTTGTGCGCGGCAACCGTCACGCTGACTATGTAAGAAAGGGGGTTGTGAATAGATGGCTATATTCACACAGGGTGTATTGACCAAAAAGGGTCAAGCCCTGATTGCAAAGTGTGAAGCAACCGGTGACGGAATCACCATCACAAAGGTCAGAACCGGTTCCGGTGTACATGAAAACACAAGCGCGGATGTGCTGGAACAGTATGAAGCGCTGATTCATGAAGAACAGGAATTTGGCATTTCAGACCTTGCAACCGTGGAAGGTAACAACAGCGTTGCGGTTATCACGGCGGTTTTGAACAACCGGGGTCTTACACAGTTGTATTACCTGAATGAATTGGGTGTATACGCTGAAGACCCGGATGAAGGTGAAATTCTGTATCTGTTGCTTGTCACAGAATCAAACACCATGTACATGCCGCCTGAAAACAACAGCGGCATCAGTACCATCACGGAACGTATTTATGTGGAAGTCACGAACGCTGACAGAACCACCATTTATTATGACGGCGCGGTTGTATCGGCAACGGACTTCATTGCCTTGCGGCAGCTGGTTTATGCAATCCGGGAACATCTGCAAGGCGGTACAGCCGGTCAGATGCTGATTAAAACCGGATCTGAAGACTATGCGTATAAATGGGATGACAGCAACGTCATCACATCCGCACGGGCTGATTTCCCGGCAACCGGGCGCGTGGGTGCGGTCTACATTGATTCGGATTCATCGGAAATCTATGTGTGGAAGGTGATTGACACCGGAACCGGTGAAATGGGTTACTTCAAGCTGCCGCTTGGTGCTGAAGCATCCGCAACGCTTCAGGAACAGATCACCCGGAACGCAAACAACATTGCTTTACTGGTTACCCGGATGCTTGCGGTTGAAAAGGCGGTTCATGAAACGGTGGTGACTGTTCCGGTGTCCGGCTGGACACAGGGAACACAGAACGGTGTGACCGTGTTTAAGAATGAAATCACGGTTTCCGGGATGACGGGAACCACCAAAATCAATGTTTACCCGGTGACACAGGCAACCACCATTCCGAACATTGAAGCGGAAAAGAAAGCCGCCAACCTGTTTTGTGGGCGCGGCGTTGCGGACACTGCCGCCGGTAAGATCGTGCTGACCATTCCGCGCAAAAAACCGGCGGTCAGCTTTGGTCTTGGTTTCACGGGGGTGTAAGTCATGGCAAGGGCAAATATTCTTTACGGCGGCGGTGATGCCGTTGATTATGAGGAACTGACCGCAACGGCGGCAGACGTTCCTGAAGGAAAAACATTCCTTGGTCATGATTCTGATGGTGACCCGGAAACGGGAACACTGCCGGACATGACCAACATGTACAGTGCGCCGGGGTATTCATCCAGCAGACCAAACGTTCCGATTCATCAAGCCATTTATGACGGCAGCACCACGGACACGGACGGCAACCAGAAGCTTGCGTTCAGGGTTCCGCATGGCGTTTATCCCAACCCGTCAGCGGCATCTGCTTATGTTGGTTGTCAGCCGGAAGACATCGGACTGACACCGGCACGAATTGCAAACGGTCAGAGTGTTGGCGGCGTAACCGGAACCTATGGTTCAGACGGTGATGCAACAGCGGCACATATCCTGACCGGTAAGGTTGCTTACAACAAGAACGGACGTGTTGCCGGATCTATGGCGAACAGGGGAAAGGTCACACAGACCCTTGCCGCCGGTGAAAGCTATACCATCAACAACGGTTATTACGGTGATGGAAAGATCACGGCAAAAGACCTTGCGTCACAGACGGATGGTGATGCAACAGCGGCTGACATCATCACCGGGCTGATTGCATGGGTGAAGGGAAAGAAGATCACCGGAACCATGAAAAAGGCGGCGGCAAGTAAGAAGACCACGCTGACCAGCACGGACACCCGTGCGGTCATCCAGCAGACCAAAGCATCATCCGGTGATGCAAGGGTGTGGGACGTAAAGAACGCTGATAACACAGAACGTCTTTGCATCCTGAACCCGGTTGCCGGATTTTGGGCGGCAAATGATGTCATTGGCGTTGCCATTTCCACGGTTGCAAGCGTGATCGGACTGACGGCAGCAAAGCTGAAGAAGGGTGAAACCGTTGCCGGTCTGACAGGAACCTATTACGGCACAAAGGCTTGTATTAGCGCTTTTGCTGCATACGGTTTCAGGTGTTCAGAACCGGAAACGTCAAATGAAGCATCTTTTACCATGCCGGAAGACGGCATTGTGTATTACGGTGGTGCTTCAGCTTTCTATAACGCGTCCGGTAATGCAACACTTGAAATCTTTCTTAACGGTACAAGAAAAGATCACAGAAACGGCGGTGAAAATTTTTATTGGCGCAGTACCATGTTTGACAAATCCTTCACGGCTAAAAAGGGTCAGGTGGTTAAGGTCAAGGCAACTGCAACAAGCGGAACGGCAACCATGTGTTGCATTCAGGCGGTAATTGTTTATTAAGGTAACTGAACCCCGGTGAACAACCGGGGTTTTGAATTTCAAAAGAAAGAAGGGTAAAACAATGGCTGAATTTAAACAGGGTGTATTAACAACTAAAGCCTTACAGCTGATTGCAAATGCACAGGCTGGTTTGGTCAACATCCAGTTCACCAAATTCCAGATCGGTAATGGTGATTGGGGTTCCGCGCCTACTATGGCACAGCTTCAGGCGGCAACCGCGCTGATGTCCATGAAGGGTGAATATGGCATCACAAGAGCGGAATACGTCAACCCGGCAACCACAAAGCTGACGCTTGTGGCTTCCAACCAGAACAACACAAGCGGCGGTTTCTACATCACTGAAGTTGGTGTGTTCGCAAAGTGGACGGACGGCACGGATTTCCTTTATGCAATCTATGTGACAGAATCTGACAAAGCTGACTGGTTCCCGGCTTACAACAGCATTACGCCGTCAAGCATCACCTA
>ODAI014375287.1_pt1 | contig 46055 bp, 41 predicted proteins | sample 1539321 | NCBI WGS metagenome assembly ODAI01 (sample SAMN02144231, study PRJEB22623) | gut metagenome | biome: sheep rumen | host: Ovis aries | place: New Zealand
GACATTGTTTCATTGTCCTGAATCTTCTGATAGTTTTCAAAAAGAGCCTTTGTGTGAGCGTTGAGCTCGCCGTCAATTCCAGAAAGCTTTAACGACATAATCTTGTTCTGCTTGCGGTCCGGAGTTTTTCCTGTAAGAGCCCAAGGTTTTGCAGGGAATTCCTTTACAAATTCTGGCAAAACGCAAGGTTCAGACATCTGTCCAAGATAACCGCCACCAAGAATCATACACAAAACGCGGTACTTGTCGGCAATTTCAAAAGCCTTAAGAGTACAGTCAGCCATTTCCTGAACAGTACCAGGAGCAATAACTACCACATGGTAGTCACCGTTTCCACCACCGCGGGTTGCCTGAAAGTAGTCACCCTGAGCACCAGAAATGTTACCAAGACCAGGACCACCGCGCATCATGTTTACAACAACGGCTGGAAGCTGGGCTCCGGAAATGTAAGAAATACCTTCCTGTTTCAAAGAAATTCCAGGAGAAGATGATGATGTCATACATCGTGCACCTGCTGCACTGGCTCCCATTACCATATTAATTGCGGCAAGTTCACTTTCAGCCTGAAGGAATGTTCCTCCAACTTCTGGAAGGCGTTTTGCCATATAAGCTGGAATTTCATTTTGTGGAGTAATTGGATATGCAAAGTAGAAACGGCAACCTGCTCTAACAGCTGCTTCACCGATTGCTTCGTTTCCTTTCATTAAGATTTTTTCTGCCATTATTCTGCCTCTATTTCAATTACACAGTCTGGACACATAGTCGCACACATAGCACAGGCAATACAGCTTGCCTCATCATTACAAACAGGGAAAGAAACTCCCTGACCATTTGTTTCTTTTGACATTTCAAGAATTTTCTTTGGGCAGACACGAATACAGAGTCCGCAGCCCTTACAACGTTCAGCGTTGATTAAAGGTTTTCCTTTAGCCAAAACAATGCCTCCAACAATAATATTATTCTATACTAAACAAATTAAATGAGAATTGCAATACAGTATTTCTAAAAATCTTTAATATTTTTAAAGTTTATAAATTAAACCACTGAGCTGCAGTTTCATCAGCAAGTTGCAGTAAAACAACAAGAGGATTTTGCAGAAAGTTTGAATAGTTAAAACTTTCACTTTCAGATAAATCACTAAAGCCCATATGACGACTTACTGCTTCAATCACCATACGATTTTTTATAAGACTTGGCATGCATTCAATCATCATTAAAACAGATTCATTTCCGTGGCCAAGGTTTCGGTTGTCACTTTTTGATTTGTAAAAAGGCTGTTTTATCCAGTTACCAGTGATGTCTTTGGTATTACGGTACTCTACGCCATAAAAACCTGTTTTACAAAAATCATGGCAGACAGCGGCAATGACAATATCTTTTGCAGTGATTGTGTATTTTTCTCCACTCGGACAGGTAAAATAATTTTCAAACAGAGGTTTTGCAAAAATCAGAGCTTGTTTAAGAACCATCAGAGTATGAAGACTAAGTCCACCCTTAAAGTTTCCATGAAATCTTGTAGAAGCAGGTGCCTGCCAGAAATCAGTTTTATCAAGAAAATCTTTTAAGCCCTGCACTTCTGGATCATCTTTCATTACATAATCAATCATAGAAATATAGCAGGGTTTAATTGCTTCAAAAATAAAGGTTCCATTATCTTGGATAGGACAAGATTCCTTAAAAATATCTAGTAGTTCGTAGCAGTCTGTAAATAAATCATTTTTTTCTAAATCAGTCATTATTAAAGTCCTTATAAAATTGAATATTTTTTAATATAAAATTGTAATTTCAACACGACGGTTCATTGCTCTTCCATCTGCAGTTCCATTATCTGCAATTGGTTTATTTCCTCCATGTCCTTTACAGATAAAGCGGCTGGAACTAATACCTCTTTGTGCTAGTTCTTGAGCAACTTCTTTTGCACGGGCAATTGAAAGATTCATTTCATCATCAGTTGCACCAATTCTAGCTGTATGACCTTCTACTAATAATCTGGCTTCTGGAACTGTATTAAGTACTTCTGCAATCTGGTCTAAACGCGAATTTTCATTTGAAAGAAGTTTTGCACTGTTTGGCTCAAATTGAAGATTTTGGATAGAAAGTCTGATTCCAGCTGGAGTGGCATCAACAGCAATTTGATTTTTATTATTTGCGGCAGTTTTGTTGTTTTCCATGTAATTTGTAACACGTCTTGTAAGATCATCCAGGTGTCTTTGTCTGGCCTTTTCTACATCATCTTTATCATTATTAGGAGTATTGGAAAACTCATTTGTGTTTGTATCAATTTCTTCTGCCCTACTTGTTAAATTTTCATGGTTATTGAGCATGGCAAGTTCTGTATTAGTGTCTTCAGGCAAATCGGAATATTCTAAATATTGTGTATTGTCTGAATAATCTGCATTGTCGGAAAAATCTGAATAATCGGAGATTGTTTTAATGTCTTCATCACTAAGTTGTGCAATTCGTTTAAGTGCTGGAAGAAGTTTGTTTTTATCAAATGATGGTGGATATTCGGTAAATAATGATATTGTACCTTTAAACTGAATTACATTCCCATCAGAATAATAAAAAGTTTCATCTACAGTATCTCTAACTATAAGTGAATTTCCACTGATTTTACTAACATAGATTGTAGCAAGATGTTTACCAGTTGCTTTTTCAAGTTCAGGATCCCCTCCCCAATCTATATAAGAAGTTCCACTACCCATTCCATAACGTGTGGCCCACTGAGCTTTTAAAAGATAAACTGGTTCGCCATTTAAAAATTCATTACCAATGTAAGTGTATTGAACATAAATTGGCATTTTTGTAACGATACCCTTATTCAAAGGATCAACTGCTCTTTCTGCTTTTGCTGTCCATGAATCACCCAATTGAATTTTTTGATTGGAGAAAGAAGGAAAACTTCTAAAACTTGGATAACCTTTATCTTCTATCATTGTTAGCTGGCCATTTTGTGAAATTTTAAATGATGAAGGAATTGAGTCTTTAATTCCATGACCAACACTTTCAGAAGCCCTTTTTGTAGCTTCCATTACAAAGAAGGAACCTTCGTAGGTATAACCGTTTTTATATCCTGTAGGAGTGATAAAGGAAGTAACTTCGCGACTCATTAATCCAATGTATTTTCCGTTATCATATCGTCTTAAATCTGAACGTTCTTTTAGAGTGTAATTGTAAGATCCGTTATATTGAATCTGAATTTGCTGGGAAAAAAGTTTTGCAGAAGTAAGGAAAATAAGATTTAAAATTGTAAAAATAAAACGACGTTTTTTCATATGGATTTTCATAATATCATACATGCATTAGTAAAACAATCTTGCCCCAAAATCAATTTTGAAGTAAAGTACATACTATTAACAGTGAAACTGTTTGTATTACATTAAGTAATGGAGAACGTCGATGTCAGAAAAAGGCACCAATCAGTATTACATTACCAGACAGGATTCCACAGAATCTAATGCCCGTAGCTATCCGCGAAAATTTCCATTCGCACTTGCTAAAGCCAAAGGCTCATGGGTTGAGGACGTAGAAGGAAACAAATATCTGGATTTTTTGTGTGGCGCAGGAACTTTAGCCCTGGGACACAATGATGACGAAGTAAATCAGGCTATGATCGAGATGATCTCTAATGATGCACCTCTTCACACACTCGATTTAACTACACCTGTTAAAGACACATTTGTTGAAACACTTTTGTCTTTACTCCCACCTGAATTAGGAAAAAATGCAAAAATTCAATTTTGCTCACCAAGTGGTACAGATGCAACAGATGCTGCCATAAAGCTCTGTAAAACTGCAACTGGCCGTTCTAGTGTTATTTCTTTTGCTGGTGGCTATCATGGAATGGGACAAGGTCCTTTAGCTTGTATGGGAAACCTTCATGCTAAAACCAGTGTAAATGGCCTTATGCCAGATGTGCATTCCTTCCCATATCCATATTCTTACCGTGATCCTTTTGGATTAGGTGGTGATGCAGGAGTAAAAGCTGCCTGTAATTTTTTTGAAAGAACATTAAAAGATCCAGAAAGTGGAATTACACTTCCCGCTTGCGTTATCCTTGAAGCAATTCAGGGTGAAGGTGGCGTAATTCCTGCTCCAATTGAATTTTTAAGGACTGTTAGAAGAGTTACTAAGGAATTAGGCATTCCAATGATTGTTGATGAGATTCAATGTGGAATGGGACGTTCAGGAAAATTATTTGCTTTTGAATATGCAGATATTATTCCTGATGTTGTTTTAATTTCAAAGGCTATTGGTGGATCTCAACCAATGGCAGTAGTAGTTTACAATAAAGAACTTGATAAATGGACACCTGGTGCACATGCGGGTACTTTCCGTGGAAATCAGCTTGCAATGAAGGCGGGAACAATTGTTTTGAATAGAGTTTCTAAGCCTGAATTTTTGGCAGATGTAGTTCGCAAGGGAGACTTAATTCGTTCAAAACTTAGTGAACTTAAAGATAAGGTTTCTATTATCGGCGATATTCGTGGAAAAGGTCTTATGGTTGGTACAGAATTTGTTGATCCTAAAGGTCAGAAGGACTGTATTGGAATCCTTCCTGCATCTGGCGAAATTGCTGGTAAAGTACAGAAAATGTGTTTTGAAAATGGTCTTATAGTTGAAAAAGGCGGAAGAAATGGAGCTGTAATGCGTTGTCTTTGTGCCTTGAACATTACTGACCAGGACTTGAAAAAGGCCTATGAAATTTTCGAAAAATGTGTACTAAAAGTAAACGAAGAATATAAATAATATATGACAACTTTTTTAACAAACCAAGCTTGTGATAAAGCTGCCTATAAAGAAATAATCTCTCAGGTATCTGCTGCAATTGCAGATGCCTTTGTAGATGATCGTGCCTATTCTGGTCCTACTCCTGATGAATTAAAAAAAATAATCCACCAGGAGTCAATTCTTCCTCAAAAAGGTTTGGGGTGGGACCAGGTATTTAATATAACAAAAGAAAAGATTTTACCTAATCTTCTTCGTACTCCTTCGACTGATTACATGGCTCATTTGCATGGCCCTTCTTTGGTAGAAACACTTGCTGCAGAAGCAATTATTTCTACTTTTAATCAATCTATGGATAGCTGGGATCAGTCTCCAGTTGCAACAGAAATTGAAGTTGAAGTAATTAATCATCTTTGTAAATTATATGGTTATGATGATAAGGCTGATGGAGTTTTTACTTCGGGTGGAAGCCAGTCAAATCAGACTGCCATCATTCTTGCTCGTGATTGTTTTTGCAGAGATCAACTTAAGTACGATATAAAAAAATACGGTGTAAATGATAAGTGCCTCAAACTTAGAATGTATACAAGCGAGATTTCACATTTTTCTATGGAAAAATCTGCCCATATTTTAGGTTTAGGTTATCAGTCCGTTGTTAAAGTTCCTGTTGATGAACGCAAAAAAATGGATATAAAAGCATTAAAAGCTCTTATTGAAGCTGATAAAAAGGCTGGAAATATTCCATTTTTAATTGTGGGAACTGTAGGAACAACCGATTTTGGTTCAATCGATCCTTTATCAGAATTAGCACAAATTGCCAGAGAAAATAATATGTGGCTTCATGCAGATGCTGCCTATGGTTCTGGTGTAATTATGTCTGATAAATATGCAGATAGAGTTTCGGCTCTTAAACTTTGCGATTCAATTACAGTTGATTTTCACAAAATGTTCCTTATGCCAATTTCTTGTTCTGCAGTTCTTGTAAAAAAAGGCAGCAATTTTAATGCACTTACAATTCATGCAGATTATTTGAATCGTGAGGAAGATGAAGAAGACGGTTATACAAACCTGGTTGATAAGTCTTTGCAAACAACAAGACGTTTTGATGCCTTAAAAGTTTGGATTTCTTTCCAAGTTAGGGGTAAAGATGGTTGGGCAAAACTTATTAATACTAGTATGGAAAATGCTCTTTATTTATATGAAGAACTTTCTAAAGATCCAGACTTTCAGGTTTTGACGAAGCCAGAAATTTCTTCTCTTGTTTTCCGTTATTGTGCTAGTAAAGATGCCGATCAAATAAACAAAACTGTTCGTAGAAAACTTATTCACGAAAAAGGAATAGTAATTGGTCAGACAGTTAGTAATGGTTATACTTTCTTAAAGTTTACCCTACTTAATCCTTTAATTAGTCATGAAAAATTAGATGAATTAAAGAATCTGATAAAGACACTGGCAAAAGAGTCTTAATAAAGATTGAATTTTTATTTCATTTTAATAAAAGCTTATTCAAAAGAATCTGGATTTTATTTATTTTTTACTTTTTTTGGTAGAAATGATTGTAAAGTTCAGATTCTTTTCTGTTTCCATTCCTGGCTCAATGTCTATTTCCCAGAAAAAGCTTGCAACGCTTGTTAAATCTACAAGTGATAACTTCTGGCATTTTGAACATGGCCTTTTAAAAATAATTGGATTATATGAAAATCCACAATTTTCGTTAGGTTCAAAAACAAAAGAAACTCCACTTTGAGTATCTGTAATTCTAGCTGCAGTTACATTTTTAAGTTTTTTTGCTTTTATTAAAGAAGCTGTTCCATTTTGCCCGTCAATTTCTACCCTTTCGTTATTATCAACAAGTTCTATATTATTATAAATAATATTTTCTGGGTCAAAATTTGTATTTGCAAAATTTGATTCAACTGTAAAAATTGCAGAAAGTTTTTTATTGCTTTCATTTTTTATAATATACTGAACATACATTCCTGTTGAATTGATGATATATTTCTTTAATAGTCTTACAGCCTGATTTGTAGGTTTCCAGATTGCTCGAGCTTCCAATTGAATTTCGTGATGAGTCTGGGAATATTTAACTTCAGAATATTGGATACGAGAGAAGACTCCATCCCCTGCAGGTCTATTTTCAATATAGTTTTTAAACTGGTCTGGTGTAAAAAAGTGATCAACAAATATTCCTCTTGTATAATCATCTGCTACACCATCATATTCCAAATGTCTTGGTGGATTATCAGCATAATTTCCAGTATTTTTTATAAATTCTAACTCTTGTACAGAACCAGAAATTAAGGAGATATTTGCAAAAAAGTTCTGCATTCTACAAACGTATTCACATAATCCATCATTATTATAATCAAAGCATGTAATAGATTCTTTAAAATTTCCAGTTTCTCTAAGAATTTTTTCTGCTTCAAGTAAATATTTATAAGCTTGATGGCGATATTTTGAATTTGCAAAAGCCCCTTCATCTGTACAAATAATTCCAGATCCATTTTGAGCTTCCCAAAGTTTTTCGCGAGCTGCTTTTTTACGCATTTTATCGCCCTTGAACTGATTAACAAGCATACTTGTGTACATAATCCTGTTATACAAAGAACGACAGGAATGATATGTATCCATAAAATCAAAAACTGTATATTGGCGGTTGGATTTTGATTCCTTTTCTGTAAAAGCTGTATCAATCCATTTGGCAATTGAAGCGTTAATGCCGGCAGAAATATAAGCAGGAACCTTTATCTTAATATTTTTTTTGTATTCAATAATTGTTGTTAGTTTTATAGGAGTTTTATCAAAATTTTTTTTAAGATATTCATCAAGTTTTTCAAACCATTTGTTTTCGGTAAGGTTGATAATGTTTTCGTGACTTAAATTTATATTTACAATACGATCTACATTAAGTTGAAAATGAGGGTCTTTTTTCTCTATCTTTTCTACAGATTTTACAATTGCTGAAATAAAATCTTCAGGACTTGTGTTACTGTTTGGAATAAAATTATTATAATAAGGAAAAATATCAACAGATTTATTAAGGTCTGTCATAATGATTGGCAGATACTTTAATTTGTTTTCTGGTATAAGAGCTTTGTCTAAAAGTACGTATTCAATTCCACAAGTGTGAATGTTATTTACAAGAGAAGAATCCCAGCAATCTCCAAAAATAGAAATGCCTCTAGGTCTTTTACCAACTGTCTGTCGAATTTCAGCAGAAAGCATATCGATCTGCCCATTTCGATCTACAGGATAGAGCAAAGGCAATACTGGATCATAATAACCGCCACCCAGGACTTCTACCTGTTTACGTTCTACTAATTCTCTAATAATTGTAATTAATTCGTTTTTACGTTTTTTAAAAAATTGAATTTGGGTTCCAGAAAAAGAAAATGTAAAAGGAAAATTCGGATGTGAGTAAAGAAATTTTACTATTGGTTTATAAACAGCTTGATAGTTTTTATCAAGAACATTGATTGACTCAAGGCTATTTTGTACAGATTTTAGATTAAAGCAGACGTATATTGAATTCATAATTCTATATACGGCGTCCCACCAATAAGCCGAATATTTCTCCTCCTATTTTTAAATATTTATATATTGTTAAGTCTTTCCCCAATGACTTAAACTTTACTTATTTACTTATTTCTTAAAAAGTTTATTTAGTATTTTATAACAATGCAACCATATTTTAAAGTCCTTTTTCTCTTCCCAGGAAACTTTTTCTTCTACCTGTTTCTTATTACAAGATGTTAGGCATTCTGCAGAATTATTGTTGCAAAGTATCATTGATTTTGTTGTTTTAGGAACTAATTTAATTATATTTTTAGGACAAACCTCTATACATTTTCCACATCCACAACAATTATTTGTAATTACTGCTGTTTTATTTTTTATAACAATGGCATTTTGTGTACATACCTTTGCACAGTCTCCCAAACCAATGCAGGCATATTTACAATCCATACCTGTTCCATACTTATTATTAATCATAAAGCAGGAATAATTTTCATTAAAATCGGTTCTTTTTAAAACTGTATCCTTATTACAAGAACACATTACCAGAGCTCTGAATTCACTTTTTTCATGAAGTTTATAATCTGGTATTAAAAATATTTTTGTTTTGTTTGGTATTAATGGATCGTCATTATTTTTCTCTTCAATGTTGATTGAAGGTAAAAGTATATAATACGAAAACATTATAAGAAGACTTATTAACAAAGTAATTAATATTAAGAGGATGATTGCTAAAATCATTTTATTACCCCCTTCTGAAGCCAGCTGGAATCAAAAACAGAGATCGCTATTATAATAACAGCAAGGAAGAAGAAAAATAAAGAATAGTATCTTTCATCAAGTTTTCTTCCGTTATTGCAAATTCTTTTTTTGAATGTAATTGCAAGTGGAACCATTGTTAAAATTGCTAAAAGACCACTTAAACAAATTGCAATTGTATTTAAGAAAGATGTACTTTCAAAAATTGAAATTAATATGATTAATAAAGAAACTATATATTCTGGTGCTGTAATTCCAGAAGTAAGTCTTATAAGTGAATCAACAAATATATTTATACATATAAAAAGTAAAATACAGATTAAAGGAAATAGTTCAACTAAGTTGATTGGCATTAAAATGTAGTAAGTTAATAACCAGGTTAATGATGATGTAGAAAAAATTGTAATTATGGATTTTATATAAAAAATAATACTAGAAAATTTTGTAATTCCAATTTCTACTGTTTTATTCAATCCAATTCCATAGAAAAGAAGTATTGATGAGAACAAGGTATAATTTAATAAGGTTTTTAGAAACATCATTTTTGATTCTCCACGTTCTTAACAATTTGAACTTTGCTGTCAATGAAAATATGAATAAAAAGTAAAAGACCTGCCAAAATAAGGGCTCCAGGTGTACTTGCAAGGAATGAAAAAATCCCAAGTTTTTCTGGGTCAAAAAGAACTTTTTCAAAAATATGATGATTTTTGCCAAAGAAAGTAAATGTGCCGTAGCCCGCAATATCTCTTATAAGAAAAATTATTAAGCCCATAAAAACGGCATTTCCACCTGTAATGGCATTGGTAATACATTTTTCTTTTAGATTTTTATTTTTATTACTTGTAATATTATTAATGACAAAAACAGAAACTGGAGGAAGGTAAAAAAGAAATCCAAGGACTAAAGATATTTCTGCGTAGGCCATTGTTATAATTTGTCTATATAAAATAGTTGTTGATATCAGTGTAATTAATAAAAGTGCAGATTCAATTTCCTGTATTTTTAATTTTTTTATAAGAGAAATTGTCAGTGTTCCAACCATCATTAGAATGAATAATTCAAGCATAAGGGTAAAGCCATAAACAAAACGACCTGTTGTTGGAATTAAAATAGTGAGAAATGCTGAAATATAAATGTAATATTGATTTTTGTTCATTTTTTTCTCCCCTATTTAATAATTTCTGGAACTTTAGCTTTCCAATATTCCAGTCTTTTATTTATATATCTTGTATTTGTCTGTTTAACAATGCGTCCATGCATTGAAGCAAAACCAACTAATTCAACATTATTATTTTTATCAACTGTAAAAACTGCTGGTAGAGGGCCATAAAAACTTTGAATTCTAATCATTAAAGCTTTATACATTTCGCCAGTTTTTCTGTTTCTAGTTTCAAAACAAACTGCACTTAAACAAAATGGATTTTTAATTTTAATAGGCTTTTCTACGGTCCATGCATTAGGTTCTTTTTCATCAAGAACAAATTCAATGCTGCTTTTAAGTTGTTTATTCCATGCTTTTTGGCCAGCTTTAATTGGATAAATTAAAAGGCCAATAAAAATTGCAATTATAAGGGTAAAAATTCCATAATTAATAAAAAAAGCTTTATAAGATATTTTATTCATTAATTATCCCCTTTTGCTGCAATTTTATTTATAACTTTTACAGTCGAAATAAGATTTTGTTTTTCTTCAAAGGCTTTTATAAACATACTTACGATATTTGTTAGTAAAACTGTGTATGCAACACCAATTGGAGATGTTCCACATCCAATTATAAAAAAGGCTAATATTCCAGAAATTATACCTAAGATAATTTTACCAGTTACGGTAGAAGGAATTGTTCCATACCACTGAATCAAAAATGTAGCGCAAAAGAGAGTTCCACTAGAAAGTATTGCCAGTATGATGTCACCCTGATTAAAGTAACCGCCAAACATCATTGGAGCAAACAATCTTACCAATATTCCATAAACAATTAGGAATAAACTTGGAATAATTCCAGAAAATGAATTATCTGAAAAAATGATTATAGATGAAATAATTGTAATTATATTAAATCTGAAGGCTGGAATTATTGAATGCGAATCCCATAAAAGAGAAATATATCCTTCTGGAACTGTAATCTTGAACCAGGCAAAAATTGTTGAATTCAAAAATGATGTAATACTTGAATCAAAAGAATATGTTGGGAAAGATCCATTTTGAATTAAATATAAAGATGAATTACGCAAAGGTACTAAATCTGCTGTAATTGTAAATGGAGGAAAATATGTGTTTCCAACCAACCATGCAATTAAAATTGCAATAATAGATGCGTTAATCCAGGAGTTAATTCCTTTAAAAATAAGACATCTTGAAATTACAAGGCTTGTAAGACTTATAAAGAACACAATTACAAGTGGATAAGATTCTGGAAGCATTAGTCCTATAATCATTCCTTGTGTAATTATACTCATAACATGGAATGGCTGTTCATGATAAATAAGATAATTTATTGCTGCAGCACATATTGCTCCTAAAACTGCAGAAATTACAACACCAAATGCCGAATATGATTTAGTAAAAAGCAGCATAAGAACTTGTACAGAAAGCAAAATAAGCATTCTGATTATTACAGAAGAAATAGAAGGTCTTTTGTAGATAAATGGTTTTATAAAGAGAATTTTGCTTTTTTCTTTTGTATTATGCTTTTCCATTTTTCCCCCTATTCTTTGGTAAACTTATCTTTTAATAAAGATATTGTTTGTGATAATGGTAATCTGGCTGGACAAACTGTATTACAAAGTCCACATTCAATACATGCAATTGAAGAAGCCGCAAAGTTTTCTGGCATAAATTTAAAGTTTATTGTATTTGTATATAGAATATCTGGTGAAAGATGAACCGGACATGCAAATCTACAGTTACCACAATTAATACAAGAATAAATTTGAGAATTTGTCTTATTAATTTTTGAAATAAACTCAACAGACTTTACATATTTTGTAATTGGTACATCCAGACTTTGAACGGCACTACCACAAATTGAACCATTTATAATTATTAATTGAGGATTTTTTATAAATCCACCAAGTTGTGCAACAATATCTTTTAAGGTGCTTCCAATTTTTACATTAAGCAGACAAGAAGCTCGTAAACAGTTACCAGAAAAATGTACTGGCTTACTGATTGAAGGAATGGAGCAAATAACTGCTTTGTAAACTTCGTACATGGTAGAAGCATCAAGAAATAAATCTTTATTAGTAAGAGTTAGATCTGTATATTTTTTTGCTAATGAACGATTAAAATTTGAAATTATTTCTCTTGGTGTTCCACATGGATAACGTTTTAAGTTCATCTCCAAAGTATGAATATTTTCAGATTTTATATTTTCAAAGTATTCTTTGTTTTCAAATTTCTGATCAATGGCAAAGAATATACCTTCTGCCTTTATTGCTTTAGCAAGTGCTTTTGCGGCTTTTGTTATTTCTTCTATGTAAAATTTAGTAACAAGTGAATCTGTAATTCTGTATGGGTCTTCATCATACATTCTAACAACTAAATTTTTACAATTTTTAAGTTTTTTAATTTCAAGACCTAGATTTAAAGGTTTTGCAATTTTAAAAGTGTTTACAACCCCATTATCAATTATAGAAGTTATTATAGATGCTGGAGGAAGTACTTCTAGTTGAGATTCTTTTGTTTTTTTACCTAAGAATGATAAAGAACCGCCAAACTGAATTTTTATTGCAAAGTTTTGTTTTCCGTTTGGACAATAGCATGGAAGAATATCTAAAACCTTACCAGGAAGTGGTGAATGGATATAGGTTGTTTCGTCTGGAGAATCACCAGCCTTTGCTATAATTTCACCTTCCTTTACAATATCACCTGCTTTTACAAGGCTTTTATAAGTAATTCCATATTCCTGAGAAAGAGAAATAAGAACTTCTTTAGAGAGGAAGGCGTTTTGAGTATTTGTATAATTTTTTACAATTGTAGAAACTACTGGATTATTTGATTTCATATTCTAGATTGCCTTCTTATAATAATGGAAAAATAGATAAAAAGTAATACAAATAAGCAGATTAGCATCATTATTTTGCTAAATAAATTAGTTTGATAATTGTTTACAGAACAATAATTTGTTTGTACTTGATTTCCTTCTGATTTTAAAACTTTTTCAATGGAGTTAAAATTTAAGGAATCAATTGAACTGAAAACATTATCTTTAAAATTTTGATTGTATGCTCTTAAAATTTTGTTTTCGTTAATAAAACCACCCTCTTCAGCATATTTAGGGTATTCTAAAAATCCAAGACTGTAATTACTTTTATTTAAAGATTGATAAGGATAAGTTTCAACATTCCACACAAACTGGTAATAATCTTCTAATTGTGGTAAATCCTGGCTTGCTTGTTTTTCTGATGAAGGTAATAAGATTTTAGTAAATTTATTAGAAAAACTTCTTGAAGAAGTTAAAAGAAATACTGAGATAAGTAAAACAGAACAGGAAATAGTAGAAATCATCACTATATTTTGTTTATTTGCGAAAATTGGAACCATCTTTGCACTTTTTATATAAACAGGAACAAATGATTTTTTATTTTTTAAGAATTCCTCTACTAAATAATAAGTTAATAAAGCAGATGATGTAGAAAGCAAAGTACAAAGATATAAAACAAAAGTTTTAATTGAGATTGAAATAGCACAGATTAAAGCAATTGCAATCATTCCTGGAATATAAAAATGATTTAGTAAAACAGAAATAGCACCCTTTCTTGCCCAAATGTTACAAATAAAAAATAAACAAAGTTCTAGAAGGATAATTGCAAGTCCTAAAGGATAAAATGGATTACTATAAACAAATATAAAACATGGAATTGAAGCTAAAATAAAAAGAATTTTGTTTCTTACAAATAAGGTCAGAATAATTATTGCGGCAAAAATAATTACTACCAAAATCCATGGATATGTTGAATTGGAATCGCTGGCAGCTTCAACTTTATTTGCGGCAAGTAGATCTAGACAGGTGTTAAATTCTTTTTCGTATTGAGTAGGAATGTAATAGAGTCTGTAAGATTGTGATTTGTCAAAAAAATAAGCATTTCTGTCTTTATAATATGAATAAGACTGTAAATCACAATTAATTTTAAACATTGAATATTCAATTGAGTTTGATTTTAAATTAAGAGGAAGATACTGATTAGAAAGACTTACGTAATCTTTTATTCCGGCCTGTTCAATTGCAGTTATAACTTTAGCATCATCTTCTTCAACAGGTACATAAAGTATTCTGTAATCATGCCATAATTTTCCACTTGGAATTGATTTAAAAAAAGATAAAAGGAATAAAGTTATGAGAAATACAAAAGATGAAGCAATTTTAAAATATTTATTCATAACTTATTTTAATAAAGAAAATGCTAGTCCAACAAAGAAACCGACCAGACAACCACAAAGAACTTCCATTGGGGTATGTCCGTTTACTTCTTTAATTTTTTTATAATCATCGATTAATTTTTTTTCTTTTAACTGGCTGCCAAGTTCATTTAATTTTTTTGACTGTAAACCACTAGAACGGCGAACTCCAAATGCATCTCTAATAGTTACAAGGAAGAATGCCAAAGAAAAAACAAAAATATCTGAGCCTAAACCATGTTTAAATGCAATTGATGTACATAAAGAAGTTACTAATGCAGAATGACTGGAAGGCATTCCACCTGTCTTCCAAAACATTGTTTCTAATAAATCTGGAAATGTATGAATTTTTCCGTAAACTAAATATATAGCAGTTTTTAAAAATTGAGTTCCAATCCAACTAAAAACACATGATAACAAAATAGGATTGACTAAAAATAATTTGAATTGTTCTCTTATTGTTGCTGACATAATCTTCTACTATTTAAAATATAATTAATTTTATCATCAGAAATTGTTTTTTACTAGTAGTAACTAGTAGTAATCATTCTTTTTAAATATACTATTGTCATGGAATTTAAGGATTTTACAGCCGGCCAAAATGATGATGGAAGACGTCTTGATAAGATTGTAAAAAATATTTTACCTGAGGTAAATTTATCGGAAATTTATAAGGCCATAAGAAAAGGGCTTATTAAAGTCAACAAAAAGAAATCTAAGGCTGAAAATCATATTTCTTCTGGCGATTTAATTTCAATTGCCGATTTTCTATGTAAAATTGATGAAGATAAAGAAGTTAAAAATGACAAAACCGGAGGTAAAAAATACAAATTACCTCCCCTTCCTCCTGTAGTTTTTGAAAACGAAGACTTAATAATACTTAATAAACCCTACAATATGGTGGTTCATGGGCAGAATGACTCTCTTGAAAAAATTGTAAATAAATATTGGGAAGAAAAAAAATCAGCTGATTCACTTTCATTTAAGCCAGGTCCTCTTCATCGTATAGACAAAAAAACAAGTGGCCTTACAGTTTTTTCAAAAAGTTTAAAGGGAGCTCAATGGTTTTCTAAAAACATACAGGACCATAACATAAACAAAAATTATTTTGCAATTTTACAAGGGCATATCAGCTCTTCCTGTGATTTTGTTGATCAAATTATTAACAATGGTGATAAAGATAAAGGCTTTTATAAAGTTTCAGCTTCATCATCATCATTATCAAACTTAGACAAAAGTAAAAATGGGACTTCTAAAGACAAAACATCAATTTCTCATATAAAAGTAATTGCCAGGGGTAAATACAAAGAAACGCCTGTTACTTTTGTAAAAATTAATATTGAAACGGGGCGAAAACATCAAATAAGAGCACAATCAGCATTTCACGGTCATCCACTTTTAGGCGATACTACTTATGGTGGAAGTGCATTAAAAAATGAAAAACAAGATTTTTATTTGCAGGCTTCAGAATTAATTTTTCAAAAAAATCCACTTAATTTACCATCTTGTATAAAAATTGATTTATCAGATGCATTTAAGGAAATGCTAAATCATTGTGGTATTAATAATTACGATGTATAATGCAAGTAATGAAAAATCCAATTGAAAGTCTTTTAAACAATTTTAAACACATTCAGGTTTATGCTCTTGTTGGTGAAAGTGGCACCGGTAAATCTTTTCGTTCTAAGCTTCTTGCCGAAGAAAATGGGATTCATGCCATTATTGATGATGGACTTTTAATTCAGGACGAAAAAATTGTAGCAGGTCGTTCTGCCAAACGCGAAAAAACTTATATGGGTGCTGTAAGGGTTGCCCTTTTTGATGATAAAGATCACAGAGATTCTGTTGCAAAAGTTTTAAGAAAGACTCATATTAAAAAGATTTTAATTCTGGGTACTTCTGAAAAAATGGTAAGTAAAATTGCCCTGAGATTACAATTGCCACAACCTCAAAAAATTATCCATATCGAAGACATTGCAACAAAAGAAGAAATTGAAAAAGCAATAAAATCGCGCCAGGTAGAAGGTAAACATGTAATTCCAGTTCCATCTATCGAAATTAAAAAGAATTATCCGCAAATTTTTTCTGCTTCCATGAGAGACTTTTTCAAAAAAAGTAAGCTCTTTCAAAAATCTACTAAAAATATTAATGGCAAGATGATTGAAAAATCCATTGTTCAGCCAGAGTTTTCTAAAAAAGGTAGAATTGAAATTTCGGAAGCTGCCCTTACCCAGATGACTATGCATTGTGTAGAAGAATGCGATCCAGATGTAAAGGTAAAAAAGATTACAATTAAAAGTGATTCCAGAGGTTATAAGCTTGTAGTATTAATAGATGTTCCTTTTGGAACTCAATTAACAGGAAAAATCCACAAACTTCAACAATACATAATTGATAAAATTGAATCTTATACAGGAATTCTTATTGAAGAAGTAAGTATTGTAATAGATAAAATTTCAAAGCCTGAAAGCTTAAAGTCTGAAGGCAAGAAGTAAAATTAAATATAAAGCAGTAAAATTATTGGTTGATTGCAGGAATTTCTTCTTTTAAAGTTTCAAGATTGTTCTTTGAATTTGTTGTTGCTTTATTTTCAGATTTTTTCTGCTTTGTGTTTTTAGAAATCTGACGTATTGTACTTGAAACACCTAAATCAATTAAAGTTTGCTTTACGGCAAATTCTAATTCTCTTCTTACAGGATTCATTGGCAAAACAAAATTTCTACATTCTGCCCAAGTTTTTCCGTAAAGTTCAGAAAAAGGTGTCTTTGCTTCAATTTCTTTTTCCCAATCTGTAAGCTGGTAAACAAAATCTCTGATAAGGAAAATCATTTTTTTACCAAGTCTTACTTCTGGATTAGTTTTATTTAAAAGACTAAGTTCTTTAATACTTTGCATGTAATCTTTTTCGTATTTTTTATTTTCGTAAATAAGACCTGTTGCTGATGGCTGCAAATATATAAAAAGATCTGTTTCAAGTGCTTCAGAAATAATTTCGTAAGCATAAGTATTGTTTATAATTTTTAATAATTCTTCTGTTAATCTTGAAGGAGAAATCTGAGATAAAAGTTTTGCAGAAGATATTATTTTATGTCTTAGGGAACGAGACATTTTTGCATGAGTTGTAGCAGAATATTTTATAGCCCTAAGCATTCTTACTGGATCTTCTACAAAAATACGGTCTAAATCAATTACAGGTTTAAGAACATGTTTTTTTATATCTTTCATGCCACCAACATAATCAATAACCTGCTCCTGAATAGGATCGTAATAAAGGGCATTTAAAGTAAAGTCTCTGCGTAGAACATCTTCTTCAATTGTACCAAAATCGTTTCCGACTGACCCTTCTGCATTTGAGCGGAATGTTGAAACTTCGAAAATCTTTTTTCCGAATACAACATGTACCAGGCGAAAACGACGTCCTATTATGCGAGAATTTCTGAATATCTTTTTAATTTTAGATGGTGTTGCATCAGTAACAATATCAAAATCTTTTGGTTTGTTTCCAACTATTAAATCTCTGACAGCTCCACCAACAATATAGGCGGTATATCCAGCATCTCTAAGCCGGTTTATAATCTGCAAAGCGTCAGGATCTATATTTTTATTTGATATTAAATGTTCTGTTTGTGTATAGACAACAGCTTTTTTTACTAATTTTCCTTTGCCATCTGTACCATATCTATATAACACAGTAGAGTCTATTATACAGAAAAACTAAATCTTTGCTAGATAGTTTAAGATATCAGCCTCTACTTTTTCTTTATCATCTTCATTTAAAATTTCATGACGATCATTTGGATATTCAATCATTTCAATGCTCTTAACACCATTTTTTTTGTAAATGTCCGCAAGATTTCTGATTGTTTTTCCATAAGAGCCAACAGGATCTTCTGCCCCCCAAATAAAAAGAATTGGCAAATCTGTTGGAACTTTTTTGATATTTTTTGCTTTATGAATCTTTTTTAGACCGGCAGTCATATCACAGAAGAATGAAACTGTAAGAGGAATTCCACACCAATTGTCCATTTCATACATCATTCTGTTTGTTTTATTCAAAGAAAGCCAGTCATTTTCGGTTTCTGGGTTTTCAATTCGTTTGCAATAAGAGCCAAAAGAAAGTTTTGCAAGCATTGGAACAATTGCATTAGAACCTCTAAAGAGTCTGATTAAATTTGCAAAGCAGTTACCAATTGAAACAAGAGCTCTCTGAGGGCCTGCTGTACCACAAAGAATACAAGCATCAATATTGCTGCCATATTTTTCAATATATCCTTGAGAAACAAATGAACCAAAAGAGTGTCCTAATAAAATTGTTTTTTTACCTGGATAAGTTTTTTTCAAATCGGTAATAATTTCGTTTAAATCTTCAACTACTACATTAAATCCATCTTTATTAGCTAATTTACCAAAACGACCATTACCCTTTTTTTCTGCGTTTTCTGCAGTTTTTCCATGGCCTCTTAAATCATAGGCATTTAAAACATATCCGTTTTCTGCAAGAACAGAACCCAGTCTATCATATCTCATTGAATGTTCTGCTAAACCATGGTGTAACTGAACTACACCTTTAATTTCTTCTTCACTGTCTGGAGCCCATCTGTTTATAAAAATCTCCATTCCATCACGCATTGCTAATGTAAAATTCTTTGTCTGCATAAAAAATCTCCAACTTTATTGTTTAATTAATTTACTTTTGTTAAAGTTTTATATATGAAAATTATAACAGAGAAATTTGTTTTTGGGGGAAAATCCCTGGGAAAAATTGATGGAAAGCATGTTTTTGTTCCTTTTGCAATACCAGGTGAAGAACTTGAAATTAATATTACTGAATCTAAAAAAGATTATGATAACGGACAAATAGTAAAAATTCTAAAAGAATCCCCATATCGTCAGGAAGCACCTTGTAAATATTATGGTAAATGTGGCGGATGTAATATGCTGCATATAAAACCTGACTACCAGAGGGAACTTAGAAAAATTATTTTACAGGATATTTTTGCTCAAAATGGAATTGATATAAAAGATAAAACTCAAGTAATTTTTGGTCCTGAATATAATTACCGTGCTCGCTTTCAATTAAATGATGGTGGCCTTTCTGTTTATAATTCTAATCTTATAGTTCCTATTGATAATTGTCTTTGTGCTGAAAAAGTAATTAATGAATATTTTGCACAAACTTCTATAAATGATCGTCCTAAAGGCAGAACCCATCTTTTTGCATCTCAGTTTTCAGAAGATAAAGAAAAGGTGATGCTAGCCTATTCTCAAAAAAATGATAAAGTAAAACAAACAATCAATCCTAAGAATAAAAAAATAAAGATAAAAGAAAATCATTATTTTGCAGGAACTCAACTTTCGCCAGAAAATACAACATCTGTAATTTTGAATAATAAAAAATTAAGTTTTGATGTAAGAGGATTTTTCCAGTCTAATCTATTTGTTTTCGAAAAAGTTACTCAGTTGATTTTGGATAATTTGCCAGGTGGAAAAAATATTCTAGATATGTATGCAGGTTGTGGTTCTATATCAAGTTTCCTTACCGAAAAATATGAAAATGTAGTTTTAGTTGAACACAACAGAGATGCAATAGTTTATGCAGAACAAAATCTTTCAGGTAAAGGTCATGTTTCATACGGTTTAAGTGGTGCTAATTGGGTAAAAAATTGTGCCGCCTATTGTGGAAAATTTGATGCATGTGTAATAGATCCTCCAAGATCTGGAATGGAAAAAGAGGTATGCGATTATCTATGTAACTCAAATATTCCTTTAATTGTTTCTATGTCATGTGATCCAGCAACACATGCAAGAGACTGTGCAAAATTAATTAAAGCCGGTTACTTTCTTGATAAGGCATATTTGCTTGATTTTTACCCAAATACAAGTCATATAGAAAGCCTGGCAGTTTTTGTAAAAAAATAAAGAATGTATAAAACTATTAAAAGGAAATTCTTATTTTTAATACTAATTTTTTTCTCATTTCTTCATCCTTTTTTTGGACAACAAGCTTTAAGTAATTTAAATACTTCTTGGACAAATGTTTTACCTGGAAGTGTAATTACAAGTCCTGCCCTTACCTCTTATGGGTTTTGTCTTATTAGTGATGCAAGATTAATTTCTGCTTTTTCATACGAAGGCAAAACTCTTTGGGAAAAGCCCTGTTCTCGTTCCAAAGATGTAATACTTTCCTCTTTACCTGGTGATTTTATTGCCCTTATAGACAATTCTAGTAAAACAATAAAAATTCTTAATCCTTCTGGCGGGGAAATCTGGTCAAAAAAGCTAAATTACAGAGTTTTGCAAGAGCCTTTTGCAGGTCGAGACGGCCGTTTTTTTATTAAAGGTGATGATGTAATTGAATGTTATGGAATGAACGGAATCTGCAAATGGAGTATGAATATTGAAGATCAAAAAGATATGCAGCTACAGGAATTACCAGATGGTTCTCTAATTGTTTTTCAAAATGAATTAACCGGTAAAACAAGAGGTATTCGAATTTCACCATTTGGACAAGAACTTGAAGACATACTTTTTGCCGGAAAAATTACAAATGCCTTTACATGTCTGCAAGGAATTCTGCTTACTTTTGAAGATGGTGCTTCCGGACTTTTTTCTGTAGAAGACGGATTTGCAAAAAATAAATGGACCTTACAAAAAAAGACCCAATATCCCTATTTTGTAGTTTCTGAAAATGGAAATGATTTTGTTTTTCTTGAATTAATGCCTGACGGAGTCATTTTTAATGAAATTGATAAAACAAATGGAAACATAATCCATTCAATAAAGATTCAGGGAATTGATGGACTAAATCTTAAAAAGGTTTTCTACAATCATAATGGGCTTTTTATTTGCGATTCATTATCTGCATGTTTATATAATTCAAACGGAAATGAATTGTGGTCTGCAAAAATTCCTTATTCCAAAAATAAAGAAATTTGGAATTATTTAATTTATACACCAAATAATTATTTAGTTTTCTGTTTTAAGGATTGGACTTTAAATGCATATCATATAGCTCAGGCAAATACTAAAAAAGAAAATAAAACTTTTTTTAAAGATTATTCAGCTTTTACAAAACTTTCTTCATCAAACATGGCTTTAATATACACAAATTCTTTTGAAGCTTATCTATTACAAAATGAGACTGTAGAAAAACTTCAAAATGGATTATATGGTAAAGATGAAGGAAGAATGATTTCGGATATTCTTTCCATTTGTTCGGCATATTCAAATCATTTATCACAATCAGATTTTGGAACTAGAAAAGACCCTTCTGTTTTTGACCAGAATTCAATTGGGTTTGCAAAAATATTGGAAGAAATGCTTTTACTTGGAAATATAGAATGCCAAAATTGTGCAGCTTCCATTCTTTCTAAAACTGAAAATAAATCATTACAAATAGTAATTTTGAATGGAATTAAAAAAAATGCTTATGATCCAGATGGAAAACTTTTAGATGCACTGGAATTATTTGCAAGTAAAGTTGATTATAAGGATTCTGCTTTAATTACTTCAATTTGTGATGTTGTTTATTCAATTTGTCTTTATATGGGAAGACCTGCTTATAATACAAAAGGAAAAGATATTATTAAAACCTTTCTATATCCTTCTTTTGATTTTAAAATTCGAACTTACGCCCGGGATACTCTCAAAAAAATTATAGAACTAGAACTCTAACTGATGGAAAAAAGGAAGTCCATGTGTTAAAATTAAAGTAGTTTTTTAAAGGTGGTTTTCATGAAGAAACGAAGTCTTATTTGTATCTTTTCAGTATTAATAACAGCTGGAGTATTTGCTCTTGAAGTAGATAAAAGCGAACTTCAGTCTGCAGAAAGCACAACAATCGAATTTATTAACTATACAGGGCCTCACAAGGTAATTGATTCTGCTGCTTCTATTAAGGGAATTGGTTCTAGTCTTGGAAAAAATATATCTGAAGATGTGGAAAAATCTTCAGAAGCTGGTTCTTCAAGTAAGTATAGAGTTGTACATGCTATAGATCCAAATGAAGATGGAAAGCTTGATGCCGATATCATTTATATTGGAAATGATGCAACTGTAGATCATATTGATAACCTTAGAAGAATTATTGCTGGTTATTTATCTGCGGCTTATTCATATAGTGACGAAGATGCTAACACTCTGGCAGTTTTTATTACAGTTTATAATGCAGTTTATCGTGGAAACCTTGATGCATATAAAAATAAATACAAAAATGAAGTACAAAAAAATCTTTCTGCAGAAAATTGTGGTCTTTCTGTAAATTATAAAGATTGGCCTGGTAAATCAGAAATCGTTATCCCTCTTTATGATATTCATGATGGTGGACTTTCAACTGTTGATACATCTGTTATTAGTGATTCAAAAGTAATTGAATCAATGAAAGAAGATGATGACAGAAATGTGGATAGCCGTAAAGAAATGGTTGATATCAAAGAAAGAGAAGCTGATAAAGCTACAGAAAAGGCTCAGGAATCTCAAAAAGAAGCTGTAAAGGAACAGAAAAAAGCTACTGAAGCTAAAAAAGAAGCTGACCAAGCACAAAAGGAAGCTGACCAAGCTAAAAAAGAAGCTGAAGAAAAGCAAAAGGTAGCTGAACAAAATCCTGAAGATAAAAAAGCCCAGGAAGAAGCTGCGGCTGCAAAAGAAGAAGCTGAGAAAAAAGAAGAAGTAGCTCAAGAAAAGAAAGAAGAAGCCCAGGAAGCCCAGGAATCTGCTGATCAAGCTAAGGAAAAAGCTAAAGAACAACAGACACAGGCAGATAAGAAACAGTCAGAAGCTCAAGAAGAAAGAAAAGAAATTGCAAAGGATCAGAAGGAAGTTCAGAAAGAAGAAGCTGAAAAGGCAAAAATTCCAACTGAATATGGAATTATTCTTGCTGATGAAAAAGCAATGCTTTCTCGTCTTGTAAAGTTTAATAAAGAAAATGGAGATATTGTTCAGAACTCACCTGTTTCTGTAATTCGTAACCGTACAATTTTTAAAGGTTCAAATGCATATCTTGCAATTGCCGGAGAAAATTCTAAAAACGGAGCTGTAAAATTTGTTTCAATTGATCCTGAAACAATGGAAATTATTGGTGAAACAGAATTAACTGTTGCTATGGATTCAGTTCTTGTTCAAGATGGTTCAGACTACTACTGCGTTGTAGAAGAAAATGGTAAATATTATCTTGCAAAATATGGTGAAGATCTTTCTTTGAAATCTAAATCCGAGATTGAAGTAAAAAGTGCTACACCTATTACAGTAACTGATACTGGTATTGTTGTAACAGACTCTAAAGGTAAATTAAAACTTCTTGATAAATCGAATTTAAGTGAAAAACAAGCTAAATAACTATGAGTACAATTAACTTAAATGGCGAATGGAATCTTTCTGGTGGTGATGTAAAATGTAAAGCTCAAATTCCTGGAGATTTTCATTCTGCCCTATTTGAAAATAATATTATTGAAGATCCATACAAAGGATTTAATGAAAGTAAAATTCAGTGGATTGCCAAGACAGACTGGACAATTGAAAGAGAATTTGACTTTGAGACTGTTTTAAATAGCTGTAGTTTTATTGAAATAAAAGAAGCCGATACCTTTTTTACTTTGTATTTAAATGAAAAAAAAGTTGGCAGTGGAAATAATGCATTTTTACGCTATCGATTCGATGTTACAAAGTTTTTAAAAAACGGAAAAAATAAGATAAAAATAATTTTTGAATCTGCAGAAAACAAGGCAAATGATATTGCAAAAAAATTACCATATCCAGTTCCTTACATGAAATATGATATGTATTCACCTAATCGAAATTTGGTACGTAAATGCCAGTGTCATGGTGGCTGGGACTGGGGGCCATGTTTAATGGTTTCTGGAATTTATGGCTCTATTTCTCTAGAAACTGTTTCTTGTGGATTATTTAATTTTGTAAAACTTAATTATACAAAATCTACAAAAGATAAGACTTGGGTAACAAAAGTTAATACTCAATTTGATTCAATTGTAGAAGATGATAAAGAATTTGTGTTTACAATTTCTGGTCCAGATATTGAAAGTGTAAGTTTTAAAAAGTCCATTCATTTGCAAAAAGGAAAAAATCTAATTGATGCCAATCTTAAGGTTAATAATCCTCATGTTTGGATGACTGCCGGTGAATTAAAAGAAGCTGGCCTAAAAGAAAACACAATCTATAATTTAAATATAAAAATTTCTGATTCAGATGATAAGGAAATTAATCAACCTTTCTGTTTTAGTAGTTTGAAAGCAATTTCTAAAAAAGATAAGGTTGATGGAAAAACTGGTCGTTCAATTTATTTTGAAAATAATGGACGAAAGATATTTGCAAAAGGTTCCAATTGGATTCCAGCTGACTCTTTACCATCCCGAATGACAGAAAATCGTTATGAAGATCTTTTACGTTCCGCAGTAGAAGCCAACCAAAACTGTATAAGAGTTTGGGGCGGTGGCTACTACGAAAAAGATTATTTTTATGAACTTTGCGACAAACTTGGTATTATGGTCTGGCAAGATTGTATGTTCGCCTGCTCTCTTTATCCTATAACTACAGATTTTCTTGAAAATGTTACAAAAGAAATTGAATATCAGGTAAACAGACTTCAATCACATGCATGTATTGCAATTTGGTGTGGAAATAACGAAAATTTTGGAACATTAAACTGGTTTCCTGAGAGTATAAATAATAGAGACCGTTATCTTGTAGATTATGACCGTCTTTATATAGATACAATAGGTCGTAAGATTAAAGATGAAGATCCTTCCAGACTCTTTTGGCCATCATCACCTTGTGCTGGTCCTGACGATTTTGCAGATAACTGGCATGCCGATTCAATGGGTGATATGCATTACTGGTCTGTATGGCACGAAAGAAAATCTTTTGATGCATATCTTTCTATTAGACCAAGATTTGTTTCTGAATTTGGGTATGAATCCTTCCCTTCTTTAGAAACAATTAAATCTTTTGCTACAGAAGAAGATTTTAATTTTACAAGTAAGTTGATGGAGTATCACCAGCGTTCTCCAAGCGGAAATTCCATCATCCTTGAAAATTTCAGTAGATATTTCAGATTTCCAAATGGCTTTGAATCTATGATTTATTTAAGTCAGGTTCAGCAGGCATTGGCAATTAAGACTGCCGTAGATTGGTGGAGATCTTTAATGCCTAACTGTATGGGAGCACTTATTTGGCAGTTGAATGATGTTTGGCCTTGTCCATCATGGTCTTCTCTGGAATACAATGGAAAATGGAAGCTTCTACATTATGAATCAAGAAAGTTTTTTGATATTGTATATATGCCTTTATACATTAAAGAAAAAAAACTTTATGCCAATATTTGTAATGAAACAAATGATAATTTAGAACTTCAGGTAAATATTAATTACTATAAGTTTGATGGTAGTAATTTTGCAAAGTCAAAGCTTATTAAAAAAACTGTTGAAGCTCAGTCTGTTACAAATGTTTTGGAAGAATGTGTAGATGAGGAAAATAAAAATGATTTCTTTATCTATGCAACTTATGAAGCAAAAACAAAAAATGGACGCCAATATAAGGGTGAAAATCTTGTTTTTCCTGGCTTATACAAACATGCTCATATTGCTGATACAAATATAAAATACAATATTTGTGAAGTAGATGAGAATTTTGAAATCACCTTGGAATCTGATAAACCTGCATTTTTTGTATCTTTAGATAATGATAATTTATCAGGTAGATTTGATGACAATATGTTTACCCTTATTCCTGGTAATAAGAAAAAGGTTGTTTTCAAACCTTCTGAAAAATGCGACTTAAAAAAGATAAAAGATTCTATTAGTGTAAGAGATTTAAGATCTACATTTTAAAAGCTTTGTTGAAGAGTAAAACATCCTTTGTTTTACTCTTCTGCTTTTGATTCGAATTTTGAATAGCTTGGAATAAACATAATTGGAATATCACCAGTTGCACCGTTTCTCTGCTTTGCAAGAATGATTTTTCCTTCCTGAGCTGCAATTTCTTCTTTTAAGCGATCACGATGTAAGAACATTACAACATCGGCATCCTGTTCAATAGATCCTGAACCACGTAATTGTGCAAGGTTTGGTTCCTGACCTTCTGCATCACGGGCAACCTGGCTAAGTGCAACAATTGGTATTTCAAGTTCACGAGCAAGGGCTTTAAGTGATTTTGAAATTTCACTAACCTGTTCCCACTGCTCTCTTTTATTATCTTCTGTGGTAATTAAACCAATATAGTCTATGAAGATAATTTTAACATCATATTTTGTAACAAGACGTCTTGCCATAGCACGCAATTCAAGCAATCTCATGTTTGGTGTATCGATTGTATATAAAGGTGCTTCGTACCATCTTGAAGCTGCTTCCTGAATACGTTTTACATCATCAACTTTTAACATACCAGAACGAATCTTTTGCATTGGAACACGGGCTTCTTGTGCAAGAAGACGCATACCAATTGATTCATAAGGCATTTCAAGTGAAAAAAATCCACATGGGATATGCTTTTCACAGGCAATATTTTCTATCATTGAAAGAGCCAGGGCTGTTTTACCAATAGAAGGTCTGGCACCTATAATAATCAATTCCGACTTTTGGAATCCTGAAGTATAATTATCAAGTTTTGCAAATCCAGTAGGAATTCCTGTGAACTGATTTTTACTATGATAACGAGCTTCAATCAGTTCAATTTCTTTAACCATCATTGCTTTTGCATCATAGACAGCAGTTGTTTCATTTCGTTCTGAAAGTGCAAAAATCTTTTGCTCTGCAGAATCTAATAAAGCCTGACTTTCTCTTTGTAAGTCGTATGAACTTGCTTTTATTTCTGAAGAAACTCTGATCATGTCTCTGCGGGATGCTCTATCTAAAACAATTTGTGCGTAAGATTCAATATTTGCTGCAGAAGGTACAGTTTCTGAAAGTTCTGCAATATAGACATTTCCACCAGCCTGTTCCAGTTTATCTTCCTTCATCAATTGGTTTGATAAAGAAACTGAGTCAATACTGATGTTTTTTGTATAAAGTTTTACCATGGCATCAAAAATAATCTGATGTCTTAAGGAATAAAAACGATCTGCTTTTAATGTTGAAATAACATTTGAAATACCATTATGGTCAACTAAAATTGCTCCCAAAACAGCTTGTTCTGCCTCTAGATTCTGTGGAGGTATTTTATCTTTTAATGAAACTTCAGCAACGTTTTCCATAAATATTCCTTCTTTAAATAATATACAATTAAGTTTTAGAGAAAAAAAAGAGACGGTTACTTAATTGTAATACCGTCTCTTTTTTTTATAAAGAACTTCTGAATTAATTATTCAGCTTTTTCTTCTTTTGCAGGAGCAGCTTCAGTTTTTGGAGCTTCTACAGTAGTTCCATCAGATGTTTCTGCAATTACTGTAATAGTAATTTCTGCTGTCTGTGCTTCATAAAGCTTAATTGTAGCCTTGTAGTGACCAACAGATTTAATAACATTTCCTGGAATATCGATACGTTTACGTTCGATTTCAAATCCCTGTTTAGCCAAAGCTTCAGCAACAACATGAGCAGAAACTGCAGCGTAAAGTTTTCCATTTCCAGCAGCTGGCATTTTCAATTCCAAAGAAGCAGCTTCGAGCTTTTCTTTCAAGCTAGCAGAATCCTTGCGTTTCTGTTCCTTGCGTGCTTCGATTTCTGCTTTACGTCCTTCAAATAAAGCAACAGTTGCTTCATTGTAAGGTACTGCCAAGTTACGTGGGAGAAGGAAGTTACGAGCGTAACCATTAGCAACGTTTTTTACGTCTCCTTCTTCTCCAAGTGATTTTACGTCTTCATTAAGAATAACTTTCATTTTTTCAAGCTCCTTGAATTATAAAGTTGAACTTCGGAGTATGAAGTCAACCATTTTTATTTGCAAATAATAAATTTGCTTTGTTTACTAAAGTAATTAGTCAGCTACGTATGGTAACAAGCTGATTGCACGTGCACGTTTGATAGCCTTAGCCAATTCGCGCTGGTGTTTTGCACATGTTCCTGTAATACGACGTGGAAGAATCTTACCACGTTCTGTCATATAACGACGGAGTGCATCTGCATCTTTATAGTCAATCTTTGTTTTGTTTGCACAGAAACGACATACCTTCTTGCGGAAGTATGTTTTTCCCTTAGAACGTGCAGCACGATCTTCTTCACGACCTTCTGTTGCACTTGTATCTGTTGTCATTGCAGCTTCCTGATTCTGCATTTCAATTTCCTGTGTATTTTCTTCAGACATAGTTTATACCTCTTAAATAATCTGATTAGAATGGAATATCTTCAGAGAAATCATTACCAGAGTATCCGTAAGGATCTGATGTATAATCCTGAGATTGAACAGGGGTATTATTAATTGCCTGGAACTTAGGAGCACCCCCAGCCTGATAATTCTGGCTGTTATCTCCATTTCCGTAGCTATTATTTCCACCACTATTTCCTAAAAGCTGAACAGAATCTGCAACAATTGTAACTCTACTCTGTTTCTGTCCATCTTTTTCCCAACGGTCCTGCTTTAAGTGTCCTTCAACACAAATCTGTTTTCCCTTTGTAAGATATGGTTTTAAATTTTCAGCGGTTTTACCCCAGATTGTAATATTAAAGTAACTAACTTCATCAATCCACTGGTCACCGTTTTTCTTAGCTCTATTGACAGCAATACTTACATTAGCTCTTGCCAGTCCGTTTCCGATATATCCAAAACTTCTCTCATCAGAACCAATATCCTGTGTGAGTCGACCAATAAGAACAACGTGATTTAAATCTGTCATTAGAAACTCCTTTTATTTAAAATTTCGAATACTATTCGTCAATTTTAACGAACTGATACTTCAAAAGATTTACATTAATCTTGAATGTAGAATCAAGTTCCTTGATTTTTGAAGGGTTCAACTTCAATGTGAAAAGAACAAAATGTCCTTTCTTCTGTTTTTTGATTTCGTAAGTGAGATCGCGATCACCGAAAACTTTTTCTTCTTCAATTTCGGCACCGTAGTTTGAAAGTGCAGCTTTAAGATCTTCTACACCTTTTGCTGATTTTTCGCCATCAAGTGGGAAAATAGCCATAAGTTCATACTTTTTCATAAGTATCTCCTGAAATTTTTTGTCTGATTTTACAGACGTATTTCGGAGGACATGTAATACAATCCTCAAATCAACGATTTTAGACTGTAAAATAGCCAAATTTTATAAAAATTTAACTATTCCTCCTTATGGATAAAGAGAATCCTGTTAAAGATTCCCAAGGGGTGTTTGATTAATATACTTAAAATACTCAAGTCAGTCAATTCTTACTTGTCGCTTTTTACTTATTATAATATAATTTTTTTATGTTTTATAATTGCAAAAAGGTAAAGTTTTTTACTGTTTTTTTTATAACAGTACTTTTCTCGACTCAGAATATTTTTTCTAAAAATAATAAGGGTGTTTTCGAAAAAAAAGTTCACCCTCGTGTTTATGAATTTGACCTTTGTGATTCTTTAAATACCATTTTTTTAGGTTTATCAAAAGAAAGAAATATTTTTGAATGCAATGAAATTGATTTTACTAGATTTGTAAAAAATGACCTTCCTCAAGAAGGTGATGTAATTAAATTTTATTTTAATGGTTATGCCACAAATGATGCCGGAACACTTTATGCACAAATTTATGATTCTAATTTAATAGAAACTCTTTGTGATGATGAACAAATTATGTGCGAGAATTTAACACGCAATACTCCTTGTGAAGGAATAATTACTTTTCATGTTGATTATGATTCCTATAAAGGTCTGCATCTTTATATTTATAGTGATAAAAAAAATAAGGCTGGAATTGATCAGGTATTTTTTAAGTTTAAAAGAGTCATAAAATCTACAGATACCGTAAAAGAAAAGGCTGAAGAAGAAAAAGCAATTCGTAAAAACTTGGAAATTGTTGAAGTAAAAATTAATCCTGAAGAATATATTCAGGAAGAAAGTCCAGTTATTGCTGAGGAAGAAACTTCTGTTACAGAATCAAATGATGAAGAAGATTTAACAGTTAAAGAAGATTTAGCAGTTGAAGAAAAAGTTCAGTCAAAAACAGATGAAAATCTAAAAAAAGAGGATGAAAAAGCGGCACTTCAGTCAGCAGAATTGGAAAAAGCTCTTCAATTAGCTAGAAAAAATAAATCTTCTTACGGAAAAGAATATCTAAGTGATTATATGATTCCTGAAGAAGATGAATTTGAAACTGAAGAAGAGGAAGATGGACTGATTGAAAATCCAAACAAAGCTGATGTTTATGGCCGAACCTTGCTTATGAAGGCTGCTAAAGCTGGAAACGACTGGCAAATAAGAACTCTTCTAAATTCTGGTGCTGATGTAAATATAAAAGATAAAGATGGTTGGACTGCTTTGATGTATGCTGTTCGCTATCAAGAAAGCTTAAATACTGTAAATATTTTATTAGATTCAGGTGCTGATATTAAAGCTTTGAATAATTTTAAGACTTCATCACTAGCTCTTGCTTCTTGTTATAACAATAATCCAGAGATTATAAAAAAACTTTTACAGGCATATAATCCATCTGATAAGGAAGTTTTAAAATCTTTTGTTCTTTTACTTACAGAAAATCAATCTTCTGAGTATACTCAGATTTCAAAAATTAATATTTACATTCAGGCAAATGTACCTGTAAATAATTTTTACAATGGTAAAACACCTTTAATGTATGCTTGTGAATTTGGTAATTCAACAAAAGTAATAAAAGTATTGTTAGATAATAACGCAGTACCAAGTCTTCGTTCGACTGAAGGAAAAACAGCTTATGAATATGCCTCAGAAAATAAAAAACTTGCACACGATAGTACTTACTGGGAGCTTAATAAGAAATAAAAATGCGAATAACTGGCGGTAAATTAAAAGGCAGAATTATAAAATGTCCAGATGGAGTTATTAGACCTGCAATGGACAGAATGAGAGAATCAGTTTTTTCAATTATTGGTGATTTGGATGGTAAATCCTGGTTAGATTTATTTTCTGGTTCTGGAACAATTGCAATTGAAGCTGTTTCCAGAGGTTCAAAAGACGTTGAACTTTGTGAAAAAGATAAAATAAAAGTTAATACTGTTTTAGATAATGTATCTGTTACTGAAAAGGAATGTGGTGTAAAAATAAAATGCCATTTTATGCCTGTTGAGTACTTTATTAAGAGGTGCAAAAGATCCTTTGACTTTATCTTTTTTGATCCCCCCTTCCCCTATAAGTTTCATGAAGATTTAATTGCTCAGGCCGATAAAAATGGTCTTTTAAATAAAACTGGAACTATTTTAGTTCATAGACCGGAAGAACATTTTATGCCGGATAAAATTGGAAATTTAGTAAGAAAAGATCAGAGAGTTTATGGTCGTTCAATAGTTGATTTTTATTCTTATGAATAATTGTTGATATATAATATTTTGACAAGAAATTAAAATGTGTTATAATTTTTTATTGAAAAAATGGAGTTTATGAGTAGAAAAAGTTTAGAAGAAAAATTTAAAAAAACTGTAGAGGAAGCAAAAATTCCCGAAGGTTTTATAAAAGTAACAGATTCCCCAGTAAAAGGGCTGAGTTCTGAACAAAAAGTCATTCTAAACCGCAAAGCTAACATAATGTTCAACAATGGAAACATTGAAGATGCCCGCAGAATATTTATTACAACAGGATATTCTGATGGACTGACTCGAGTTGGTGACTATTATATGAACAAGAATGAAAGCCTTAAAGCATTAAAAGTATATTACTTGGCTCATAATAAAAGAGACGCTGAACCTATTTTTGAAAATATTGCAAAGATAGTTTCAACATTAATTAATGAAAATTAATTAATTTACTTAAAAAAGATTGGGGTTATAAGAAATGGAAAACATGAATGTCTCTGAAGATTTGTTGAATACAGAGACTGTTAATGTAGCTGCAACTGGTGTACCTGATGAAGCAATGAGTAAAATTTCAGAGCTTTCAAAAAAAGGTTATCAACTTATTAAGGAAAACGATATTGCTGGTGCGAAAGATGCTTTCAACAGTATCCTTCTTATTGAAGACAATAATAATTATGCTCTGGTTGGACTTGGTGATACAGAAAGAAAACAGAATCATTTTAATGACGCAATAAATTATTATAAAAAATGTCTTGAATATTATCCTGCTAATAATTATGCACTTTTTGGACTTGCTGATTGTTATAAATCATTAAATCTATATGCAAAAGCAATTGATATCTGGCAGCAATATTTAGTTCATGATGAAAAAAATATAACTGTTATTACTCGTGTTGCTGATGCCTACAGAAAAATTCACGATTTCAAAAAATCTAAAGATCTTTATCTTAAAGTATTGGACATGGAAAAAGATAATGCCTATGCTCTTATTGGTCTTGGACATTTGAACTATGACTTTAAGGAATATAAAGATGCCCTTTATTATTGGACAAGAGTTTTTGAAATTAATGATAAAGATTCAGTAGATATTAGAGTTTTAACTTCAATTGGAAACTGTCATCGTAAATTAAAGACATTTGAACAGGGAACAAAGTATTTTGAAATGGCTCTTGAAAGAGAACCAAATAACTTCTATGCCCTTTTCGGTCTTGCAGATTGTTACCGTGGAATGAATCAACAGTTTAAATCTGTATTGTATTGGAATAAAATTCTTGAAATTGATCCAAATAATAAAGTTATTTTGACACGTGCTGGCGATGCTTACAGAACAACTGGCAATTACGAAGAAGCAAAAAAATACTATTCTAAGGCATTAGAGATTGATTTTGATATTTATGCGGCCATTGGACTTGCCCTAATCTGCAAAGGTGAAGGAGATAACGAAGAAGCTGCAAAACGTTTTGAAAATCTTATTAAAAATGATCCTAAAAACTCTAGACTTTATATTGATCTTGCAGATTGTTACGAATCTATGAATAATAAAGCTCAAGCTATTAAGGTTTTGAATGATTATTTAAAATTTGATAATCGTAACACTTCAGTAAAAATTGCTTTAGATAAATTAACTAAAAAATAGTTATGTCTAAAATAATATTAACAGGTTTGCTTCCAGAAGAAATCACGGAAAAATTGGAACTTAATCAAAAATTCCGTGGTTCTCAAATTTTTAAATGGGTTGGTAATGGTGTAAAAGAATTTGACCAGATGACCAATCTAAGTCTGGATTTACGAAATCAATTAAAAGAAAATGCTTGTCTCAGAGATTCTCAAATAACTAATGTTTTAAAAGATCCAGATGGAACTATAAAGCTACAAATTACTCTACAAGATGGAAATTCTGTTGAAACTGTTTTATTAACAGACAAAGAAGGAAGAAAAACTGCATGTGTTTCTTGTCAGGCTGGTTGTGCAATGAAATGTGCCTTCTGTATGACAGGAACTTTAGGCTTATCCAGAAATCTGGAAGTTCATGAAATTGTAGAACAATTTTTATACCTTGAAGAAATTGCTGGTAAACTCGATAACATTGTATTTATGGGAATGGGTGAACCAATGCAGAATCTTGTAGGAATTAGAAAAGTTATTCAGATTCTCTGTCATAAAGATGGACGTGCTCTTTCTTCAAAACGAATTACATTATCAACTTGTGGAATTGTAAAAGGTATTTATGATTTAGCTGATAATGGACCTCATATTAGACTTGCTGTATCTCTAACCACCGCTAATGAGGATTTGAGAAAAGAATTAATGCCTGTAGCAAAGTCTGAACAAAATTCTTTATCTGAATTAAGAAATGCGATTGATTACTATGCAAAAAAATCTGGAAAAAGAGTGACTTTGGAAGCTGCCCTTCTCCATCAAAAAAACACTGATGATATTTCTGCAAATAATATGATTAAGTTTGCACGTGGAATAGATGTAAATATTAATTTGATTCCATGGAATCCAGTTTCAATTTTACCTTTCAAAGAGCCTTCAAATAATGAAGTTCAAAATTTTGTTAGAAAACTTGAGAATGCAGGTTTGAATGTAACTTTAAGAACTAAACGCGGTCGAAAAATTGGTGGAGCCTGCGGACAATTAGGAAAAACAAAATAAAACAAATTTTTTTTATTGACATCATCCTAAAGTATGTTATTATTGTTTTAGGTTGATAGTAATACTATCAGTAATAAATATTGCCTATCGGGATAATAAGATTATGGATTATTTTGTAAAAGAAGCATATAAAGCTGAAAAAAACACAATTATTGCAGAATTAAATATAAATGATTTTGTCTCTTCAGAATATTTGCTTAAAGATGCAGCTATTAATGTTGGTGGATGGCAAAGCTGGAACCCAGGTTTTGAAGTTGAAGCTGAAAAAAAACAAGATTCACTAAAATGTCATCTTATTAAGGGCTGGAATACTTATCTTGTTTTTCCTGAAAGTAATTTTAAGCCATCAAAAAATCTAGTTTTGGGTCAATTTGTTACATATTGCAGATGGAACGATTTTTATCTGGTTTTTGCTTCTACTGGAAATATAGATAATACTCTACCTCCTCTACAGTTCATTTTTAATCGTAAAAAAAATACAGTTCTAGTTGAAATTTATGATAAAAATGCAGATTGGGTAAAAGGCCAACTTCAGGCCAAAATCGAAATCTTTACTGCAAAAACATATTTTGAGTGCAAAGAAAAACTTGCTGATATTTTTGGAAAAAAACATTTTGAACAAATAGAAGGCTTGGGAGAAAATCCAGGTGGTTGGGAAAGCTGGTACAATCATTATGCAAATATTAATGAAGAATTAATTTTAAATGACCTTAAGGCTTTAAAGGAAACCGAAAACATCATCTCTAAACAGACCTATTCTGCAAAAGTTTTTCAAATAGATGATGGGTGGGAAGAAGGCCTTGGCGACTGGAATATCCGTTCTGACCGTTTTCCAAATGGCTTGAAATCTATTGTAGAAAAAATTGAAGACGAAAACTATATTCCTGGCCTTTGGATTGCCCCTTTTATTATTGATTCAAGATCTAAAACAGCAAAGGAACACCCTGATTGGCTTTTAAGAAATAGAAAAAACAAGTTAATTGTTTGTGGATTTAATCCTCTTTGGGGAAAATTTGGTTCATTTTATTGTTTAGATTTAAGTAATCCAGAAGTAATAAAACATTTGGATTGTGTAATTAATAAGGCAATAAATGAATGGGGATTCCGTTATCTTAAATTAGACTTTTTATATGCTGGAATGATTTACGGAAAATACCAGAAAAATGATGCTGCTTATAAATTTTACACAGAAGCAATAAAAACTCTAACTGCAAGAAAAAATAACAAAGATGGAAAGCCTGTTTATTATCTTGGATGTGGACTTCCTTTTGAATCTTCTTTTAAATACTTCCCTCTTTCACGAATTGGTTGCGATACTTATGAACATTGGGAAAATAAAATATCAAAGAAATTAAATTGGAACGGAAGAAATTCCGCTTATCTTAATCTTAAAGATACTTTAGGTCATGCAATGTGGGATAAAGTTATTTTTGCAAATGATCCAGATGTTCTTTTTGTAAGAAATGATAATTGTAGCCTAACTTACCAGGAAAAACTTTTAATTGCAAAAACTGATATTATATTTGGCTCACAGCTGATGTATTCTGATGATCCAGCAAATTGTACTTCAAAAGAAGAAAAAGAATTAACAAAAGAAATAATTGAGTTTCAGAATAAATATAAAAATCAAGAATTTGGCTTAAAAGAAATCAAAAAAGATTTATATGAAATATTTTCAAAATCCGGGGAATATAAGGGGCAGATTAATCTGGGTTCTGAACATATTTTTGAACTTAAGTAAAGAATAGATGGAGGTTACGAATGAAAATTTTTAATAACGAAATCAGCAATAAGGACTATAAAAAAGCTGTAAAAGGTCAGAAAAAATTCATAAAAAAATTTGGAGATGATAGAAATACAGAATATCACCTTGGATTAACTGATAATTCTGTAATTACCGGACCTCTTGGAGTAAAAAATATTGTAATTACGGATGACAAAAATCTTCAGCTTCCAGAAAAAACAATTATTATTGGAAACATTCGTATGGGCTTTGGTCATTACCGAATTTCAATGGCAATGGCTTCTGCAGCACATTCAATGGGTTATACTCCCCTTTGGCTTGATTTGAATTCCTTTCCACAGACCACATGTACAAAAATTATTTCTTATCAAAATGATTTATATTCAATGGGGTCTCGATTATCACAAAAATTCTCCTTGTTTAATAAACTTTTTTGGGAACCAATGAATTATGAAGGTTTTAAAAAACTTTCATACAACGTTGGGGATCAGAAAAATGCAGAATTAATGACTCCAATTTTTAGAGAAATTCCAAAAGATATTCCTTTAATTGCTACTCATGTATGGCCTGCTCAGGCTGCAATTCATGCTGGAATGAAAAATGTTGTAAATGCAATTCCTGATAACTGGCCAATGGCTTTACATTTGGCAGAAGGTTCCTTACATACTGTTCAAACTTATAATTCATATTTTGGATATCGTTCATTGCATGATTTTGTGGAAGGTAAAGTCCTGAATCCTATTCCTAAAGATCAGATAATTTATACAGGTCATTATATTGATCATGAAATGGTAGAAAATATAGAAAATGATTGTGCAAAAAGAATTGAACGTGCTAAAAATGGAAAACCGATAAGATTCCTTCTTACAATTGGAGGTGCAGGAGCCCAGGGAGAATTTTTCCAGAGCATAATAAAGGCACTTTTACCATATGTAAAAGAAAATAAAGCAACAATTTACGTTAACTGTGGTGATTATGAGAATGTATGGGAAAATATGAAAAAGGCAATACCAGATTTAAACGATGAAAATCTTTGTCATACCCATTTTAATAACTGGACAGATGAATGCGATTTTGCCAAGAGAAGTCTTGAAGGAAATGATAAGGAAACTTCATGTGGAATTCATGCATTCTGTAATAAGGATATTTTTGCGGCTGTCTATATCACAAACCTTTTAATTAGAAGCAGTGATATACTTGTAACAAAACCAAGTGAACTTGCATTCTACCCTGTTCCAAAGCTCTTTATCAAAAGAGTCGGTGGACATGAAATGTGGGGTGCAATTCATTCTGCAGAAATTGGTGATGGAACTCAAGAATGTTCAACACCTGAATATGCATGTTCTATGATTAAGATGATAATGGAAGATCCTTCAATTGTTGAAGGAATGTGTACAGCCATTATCAAAAATAAGGGTCTTGGTATTTATGATGGTGCTTACAATGCGGTAAAAGCAGCTATAAGTATGAATAAATAAAAAGTAAAAAAGGTAAATTTATGACTGCAAAGGAAAAATTTATTGAAGAAAAAGATGAAATGAAGCAAAACAGAAAAAATAGAATTCTGGAAAGTGCATTTAATCTTTTTTCGCAAAAGGGAATAGATACAATTGCTATGACCGATATTGCCAAAAATGCAGAAATTGGAGTTGCTTCTTTGTATCGATATTATGAAACAAAAGAAGAAATTGCAATTAGAACTGTAATTTGGGCATGGGAAAAACAAAAGGAAATCATAACCCCACAGTTTTCTACTGAAGAATTTGAAAAATTAAATGGACTTAAACAGATTGAATGCATTTTAAAAGTTTTCACACATCTGTTTGAAAACCAAAAAGACTTTTTACGTTTTATCTATTTTTTTGATTCTTTTGCGGTTAGAACTGAAATACCAAAAGAAAGACTGGAAGATTATGAAATTATTATTTCAAATGTTCAGCAAGTTGTGGCTAAAGCAATTTCTAAAGGTTTAGAAGATGGTTCTATTAAATCTATTTATAAAGATTCGCAAACTGAAATGTATTTTGCCTTAATGCATTCTTTCTTCAGCACATGTCAAAAACTAACATTAAGCGGAAATCTTTTAAAAAGCGATGAACTTGTGAGTGGAAGTGATCAACTTAAAATTATGTCAGACATTATTATAAATGGTTTGAAAAACTAGGAGGACAATATGAAATCATTATCAAGAAAAATGATGTGGTGTTATGCAATTGGTCAGTTAGGCTGGTCAATTATTTCGGGATTAATTGGTTCCTGGCTGGTATATTTTTATCAGCCTAATCAGGAAGCCATTAATGAAGGAATGATTTCTTTAATTCCACAGGGACGTGTTGTCCTTGGAATTCTAACTTTTATCGGTTTAGTTACTGCTGTTGGGCGAATATTTGACGCAGTTACAGATCCTCTTGTAGGAAACTGGTCAGATAATTGTAAAAACAAACTTGGAAGACGTATTCCATTTATGCGCTGGTCTGCAATTCCTCTTGGACTAATTTTCATTTTAGTCTTCTGTGCTCCTATTCCAAGAATAAGTGCAATTAATACAGTATGGTTATTTGTTACAGTTTTAGCTTATTATTTCTTAATCACTTGTTATTGTACTCCTTACACTTCTCTTCTTGCAGAACTACCACATAATCAGGATGAAAAATTAAAGCTTTCAATGTGTATTTCTCTAACTTTCATTGTTGGAACTTGTATTGGTTATGCAGCTCCAGTAATTTGGGGTGCTTTGATTGGTGGAGGAATGGAACGTATTCCGGCCATGAGAATTACTTTTGCAATTCTTTCTATAATTGCAACTATTTTCATGCTGATACCTGCATTTGGAATTAAAGAAAAAGATTATTGTGATGCACAGCCTTCAAGTTCAAATATGTTTGTTTCTTTGGGAAAAACTTTTAAGAACAAGGATTTCAGAATCTTCGTTGCTCAGGATATTATTTATTTCTTTGGGCTTGCAATGTTCCAGACTGGTCTTCCATTCTTTGTAACAAGTCTTCTGCACTTACCAGAAAGCATGACAACTGTGATGATGGGTGGACTCACAATTCTTTCACTCTGTTTCTATCCATTTGTAACAAAAATGGCTGCTAAATGGGGAAAGAAAAAACTTTTAAACGCTGCATTCTTTGGCTTCTTCTTAACTTTTGGTTTCACTGCCCTTTCTGGAGAAAAACTTTCTTTCATTCCAGTTTATGTACAGGCCGCAATTATCGTGCTTTTAGGTTCATTCCCTCAGGCAATTTTTGGAATTATTCCACAAACAATTGTTGCAGATATTGCTCTTTCTGATGAAGTTCAGACAGGAGAATCTAGAAGTGGTATGTTCTATGCCGCAAGAACTTTCGCTATGAAACTTGGACAGTCATTAGCTATGCTTTTGTTTACATCACTTGCTACAATTGGAGCTGCAAAAGCCGTTGCTCAAACTGCAGAAGCTGGAGAACAGGCAGCTGGTTCACCTTTTGGATATAGAATTGTTGCTCTTGTTGCTGCAATTTGTTGTATTATTGGTGGATTGATAATGAAAGTATTTAATGAAAAGAAAATTCTTGATATAATTAACTCAGATAACAAATAAATCTGAGGTTTAAATAATGAAAAGAGTGTTTTATAGTGCTTTATGTTTGTGTCTTATAACTTTGACTTTTACATCTTGTCTATCATCAAAAATTGAACGAAAATCTACATCTAAAGCCTATAGAACACTTAATTTCAAGGAAGATCTGGAATATTTAACAACTGATATATCTTATCCGGAATTTAACAATTATCCAGAGCTTTCTAAACGAGTAAAAAATACAATTTTTTCTAATTGGGAATCGTTTAAAAGCTATACAAAAAATGACTGGCATCAGATAAATGATGTAAATTCCAGAGATTCTAAATCTTCCCTTCCTCCTTATGAATACATAGTAAAAACACAGATCGAAACTTCATCACCAAACTATATAAGTGTCTTAATTAATTCTTATGTATATAATGGCGGTGCACATGGTAACACCACTTTAATATCATATAATTACAATATTAAGACTGGAAATTATGAAAATATTCTTACTGTAACTGGTATAGATATTAATAAAATTTCAGAAATTAGTAGAAATCAACTTTATGATAGACTTATTAACAATAACAAAGATATTTCTAGTCCAAGTCAAATAGATGATTTAAAAGAAATGATAAATATGGGAGCTTTTCCTCAAATTGGTAATTTTGAAATCTTTACTATTGCAAAAAAGAATTTAACTATTTATTTTGAGCCATATTCAGTTGCACCTTACTCTTATGGCATACAAAGTGTTAATCTAAAAATTGAATAAAAATATACAATTCTTGAATCCTTTACCATATTATTTTGGTAATGATTGAAAAAAAAAATTAACTCAGTTATAATTATTTTATATTATTAATGGAGCCTCGTAATGCAGAAAAAAATATATGTAGTTGGAATGTTTGATGATGGAACTGCTGCAAAGGTACAGGATGCTGTAAAGGCAGTAGCAAGTGTAACTAACGTTGTTGCAAATTGTGAAAAATCTCAGGTACTTGTTGACTACGATGATGCAGGTGCAGAAGATGCAATAAACAATGCAATTTCTGGTTGCGGAGTTGATGTTATAGGATAAAAAATGAAATTAGCTATTCTTGATGCCCATGCTGATAACCCAGGGGATTTATCATGGGATTCCTTCAAAGAATTTGCAGATGTAGTTTTGTATGACAGAACCAGTTCAAATGACGTAATAAATCGCATCGGTGACGCCGATGCGATTTTTGTTAACAAGGTTCAAATTACAGATGCAATTCTTCAAAAAGCCCCTAAACTTAAGTATATTGGTGTTTGTGCAACAGGTTATAATGTTATTGATCTGGATGCCTGTTCAAAAAGGAATATTATTGTAACAAACATACCTGCCTACTCCACAAATGCAGTTGCACAGCATGTTTTTGCTTTAATCACCAATTTTTCAAATCATGTTGCTTTACATAATCAGTCTGTTCATGCTGGTGAATGGATAAAATCCCATGATTTTGTTTACTGGAAAGAACCACTTTTTGAATTAGCAGGAAAAACTCTTGGTATTTTTGGTTATGGAGCAATTGGCTCTAAAGTTGCAGAAATAGGCAAAGCTTTTGGTATGAAAATTATCTGTAATACAAGAACAAAAAAGCCTGATATGCCAGAATTTGTTTCTTTTGAAGAGCTTTTAAAAGAAGCTGATATTCTAACTTTACATGCCCCACTTACAGACCTGACTAAAAATATAATCAATAAAGAATCCTTAAGTTTGATGAAAAAATCAGCTTATTTGATTAATACAGCAAGAGGTGGATTTGTTGTTGAAAATGATCTTGCAGAATGTTTAAAATCTGGAGCTATTGCAGGCTATGCGGCAGATGTAATTGCTACAGAACCAATGCTTCCTGACTGCCCTCTTCTAAATTGTCCAAACTGTGTACTGACTCCTCATATTGCATGGGCACCTAAAGAAACTAGAAAAAGACTTTTAGATATTGCATATGAAAATTTTAAAGCCTGGATTGAAGGTCATCCAATAAATGTAGTAAACACCATTGCTTGATTTACTTATTTTTGATATGCAAATAGTGCTCAAACGAAAAAGGCTGTCTGGAACTTTCCAAACAGCCTTTTTCGTTCATAACTAAATCTTATTTATTTTTTTAAGAAAACTGGAATCTGATCAATTGGTGCATCAACTGTTACAGTCTTTCCACCATCAATCACTTCTTTTGTATGAATATTTTCCCATTTTCCTTTTGGTAAATATACTTCTCTTGAAGTAGCACCTGCATACAAAATTGGAGCAACAAGATAATCTGGTCCAAACATATACTGATCTTTAAGTTCCCAACATTTTGCATCTTCTGGGAATTCATAGAACATTGTACGCATAGCTGGGCTACCATTTTCAGAAGCTTCTTTCATTACCTTTTCGATGTATGGAACAAGACTTTCGCGTAACTTAATCTGTTTTTCCATAATCTTCTGAGCTTCTGGACCGTATGACCAGATTTCATTAGGACGGCCTGTGTAGAGATATCCTCCACCATAACCTCTCTGTGGATCCTTGTCTAATGGAGGAGTATCATGTGGATCACGGTCACCATGTAAACGTAAAATTGGAGAGAATACAGCCCATTCAAACCAGCGTTCTAAAAGTTCTACAAATTTTGGATCTTCTGGATTTCCATACATAAATCCACCAATATCAGTGTTCCACCAAGGAATACCTGCAATACCAATGTTCAATCCTTCACAAATGGAAGTTCTAAGGCATTCCCAAGTAGACTGTACATCACCATTCCAAATAACATTTGAATACTTCTGAGAACCAACCCAAGCACATCTTTCAAGATTTACATTGTTGTTTTTGCCGATAGAACGCATTCCATCATAGAAGGTCTTAGAATAGAAGATTGGATAAATATTAGAACATGAATATGCTGTACCAAGCTGATAGCGGTAGTTTCCATAATCATAAACATTGAAATCTGGTTCTGAGTTATCCATCCAGAACATATCAATACCGAAATCAACGTAAGATTTTTTTACAATATTCCAAAGGTATTCGCGAGCTTCAGGGTTTGTTGCATCAAAAGTAAGACAGTCGCCCATGAAATCGTAAGTCTGATTAGAACCACGGTCAGTACGAACTAAGAATCCTTTATCAAGCATTTCATAATAATGTGAACATTTTTTATCAACTGAAGGCCAGATTGAAACCATAACCTTTGTACCCATTGCATGAAGTTCATCACACATAGCTTTTGGATCAGGCCAGTATTCTGGGTCAAAGCACCAGTCTCCCTGTCTTGGCCAGTGGAAGAAGTCGATTACCATAACATCAAGGTGAATACCCATTTCCTTATATTTACGGGCAACTGAAAGAACTTCATCTTGAGTTCTATAACGGAGTTTACACTGCCAGAAACCAAGATAATCTTTTGTAAGAGCAGGTGCACGTCCTACAGCAGCTGTAAAATTTTCAACAATCTGTGCAGGCTTATCACCAACTGTAATCCAGTAGTCCATTTCTTTTGTTGATTCAGCAGTCCATTCTGTAATATTTTTTGCAAAATTTACCTGACCAACAGCAGGATTATTCCAGAGGAAGCCATATCCCAAAGATGATAATGCAAATGGAATTGAAATCTGAGAGTTTTTCTGAGCAAGTTCAAGACGACAACCCTTCATATCAAGATAAGGATCAGGATACTGTCCCATACCAAAGAGTTTTTCACCATCATTTGGATCAAAACGGACAGTCAGTTTATAGTCACCACCAATAATTCCCTGCCAGTGGCGGTTAATGATTTTTGTACAGCAAGATTCTTTAGTTGCAGAAGGATCATAAGATCTATAATATTCATGTAAAATCTGTTTTCCGTCTTTGTAGAAAACAATTACGCCGTTTGGATTTACCTTTGCTGAGATTTTTCCATTTGTAATTTCAGCTCCTTCTTTTGTTACAGAAATTTTTGCATTTCCATGTGGAATTTTTTCTGTAAGAGCCCAGTCTCTATCAATAAAATTTGGATCTAAAGTTGAACGTACGCGGAAAGAATCTTTTCCCCATGGTTCAATCATTAAAGTTTCATTTCCTTTTTTGAAAACTAAAGCATTTTTAGCTTCTAAAAACATAATTACCTCTCAGTAAAAATTTCGATAAAACGTTTAAGTAACGTAATAAAAATAATATCATAGAAAACTTAATTTTATACTATGAAAATTATTTATAAATATTGTATTTTTTTAACCTAAATACTTTCTGATAAATAAAATTGCTTTATTTATCAGAAAGTATCATTTATAATATTGTGCAATGAAAAAAGATAAATATGTTATTGAAAAAATAGTCTTAATCTTTTCTGTCTTTTTTATGGCTCTTATAAATATTTTATGCTATTACATTATTTTTACCGGCCAATCAAATAATCGTTTAATACCATTTAGTACATATGTTCTTCCAACAGTTCATGGACTTGTTTTTTTAGGTACAATTTATATTTGTTTTAGATATAATTATTTAATTCAATTTTTTCTTTTTCAAATTGAAAGTATAGTTTGTATTTTATCGAGTTTCGGAGCTCTTGGTGTTTTTCTTTTTCATGTAGCAGAAGTAATTATAATTTTGAATCGCTACGAAAAAAAAGACTATAAGATTTTTTTATTAACAAGTCTTTCAATTCACATAATTTGTATTGTATTAACAATTTTTGATAACTGGACTTATGGTCTTGTGCATTTATTTTCTTCACTTTTAATGATGATTTGTTTTCTTTGGTTTTACGAAATATTAAAAGTTAGGTTTGCCTGCTTTACCCCAACAAGTTTAAAAAATGATTCAGTATTATCTAATATAAAACAAGGTTCCAATATCTTCTTATCTGATTATGGACTTACAGAAAGACAAATAAATTTTGTGTTTGACTATATTAACAATGGTCTAAACTATAAGGATTTAAGTGATAAATATTATGTAAGTCTATCTACTGTAAAAAAAGAATTTACAGATATATATAAAATATTTAATGTTACCAAACTTGAAGAATTACATATTTTATTGTTGCAGTATGTTGTTGATAAATAATTTTTAAGAGGTTAATCATGGGAAAAACAATTGCACAAAAAATATTTGACAGTCATTTAGTAGATTCTCCTTTTCAAAATACTTACGTATTAAAATTAGATAGAGTTTTTTGTCATGAGATAACGACTCCTGTTGCTATTAATGATTTAGTTGATAGAGGAAAGGATAAAGTTTTTGATTGTACCAAAATCAAAGCAGTAATTGATCATGTTTCTCCTGCTAAAGATTCAAAAACTGCCACTCAAGAAAAAATACTTAGGGAATGGGCAAAGCGTAATAAGATTAAAGATTTTTTTGATATTGGTGCAAACGGTGTATGTCATGCTCTCTTCCCAGAAAAAGGCTATGTTCGTCCAGGTTACACCGTGATTATGGGAGATAGTCATACCTGTACTCATGGTGCATTTGGAGCCTTTGCAGCTGGAGTTGGAACAACAGATCTTGAAGTTGGAATTTTAAAAGGTGTATGCTCCTTCCGAAATCCTAAAACTATAAAGTTTGTTCTTAATGGAAAATTAAAAGATGGTGTTTATGCAAAAGACGTTATTCTCTTTATCATAAAAACTATTGGAGTAAACGGGGCTACAAACTGTGTAATAGAGTTTACAGGGCCTGTTGTTGATAGTTTTGATATGGAATCCAGAATGACTCTTTGTAACATGGCAGTTGAAGCTGGGGCAACTTCTGGTATTTGTTATCCTGATAAAACTACAGTTGAATATCTTTGGGATTTTATAAAGGACGAATATAAAACAAAAGAAGATGCAATTTCAGATTATTCAAAATGGATTTCTGATAAAGATGCAGAATATGAAAATATATATGAATTAGATCTTTCAAATTTGGAACCTTTAGTTACTTTTGGATATAAACCAGATCAGGTAAAGACTGTTGCAGAAATGGAAGGGACTCATGTTGATCAGGTTTATATTGGTTCTTGTACAAATGGACGAATTTCAGATTTAAGAATTGCAGCTCAAGTTCTTAAAGGTAAGCATATTGCAGATGGAGTAAGAGGAATTGTATCCCCTGCTACACCTAAAATTTTTAAACAAGCTATGGAAGAAGGAATTCTTTCTATATTTATGGATGCAGGTTTTTGTGTTACCAATCCAACATGTGGAGCCTGTTTAGGAATGAGTAACGGCGTAATTGCAGATGGTGAAGTATGTGCTTCTACAACTAACCGTAATTTTAATGGGCGAATGGGAAAAGGTGGTATGGTTCATTTAATGAGTCCTGCC
>ODAI010153405.1_pt1 | contig 46040 bp, 47 predicted proteins | sample 1539321 | NCBI WGS metagenome assembly ODAI01 (sample SAMN02144231, study PRJEB22623) | gut metagenome | biome: sheep rumen | host: Ovis aries | place: New Zealand
AAAAAGAATAGATAATACAAAAACAAGGACAAATATTTGTCCTTGTTTTTGTATATAATAAAAAAAATAAAAGGCTGAACCTGTCAGCCTTTGTAAAATTTAAGTGTAGAAAAATATGTGTGTACGAGATTTATAATTTGTGAAAATACCCATCCTAACATCATTGACGGGCAAAATTATGCCATTCCCATCAATTTATCCATTACAAGATCCATTACTGCAGGAGAAAGTTCAGGTCCGAATTCTCCTTCAACTACAGAATAAATCTCTTCAAATCTTTCCATATATCCTGCAATTCTTTCTTCTGTTTCAGCATCAACATTGCCAACTTCTGTTACTGCAGGTTTTGCTTCAACATTTACAGGCATAAAATAGTTATTGTTTGCAAGAAAATCCATTACTTTGTTCGGATCTACCTGCGTATCATTATAATTATTTGCAGGTGCTTGTTGTTGTTCTTCTGCTTCATTAGTATTTGCATTTTGTCTTGGTGCATAGTATCCGCCTACACCTGATGTGTTACCGTATCCGATTCCGTAAACTCCGTCTGTCATTTTTCTACTCCTTAATTTTTCTTTATTTTCTTTACTCTATAGTTATCGGCATATTTTTTTAAAACTTTAGGGTTTTTAAGAATATTGTTACAAATCTTTACATAATATCAAAAAAAGGCAATTTTTACGGGCAAAAAAACTTTATATAAGTGTGTAGTAATAAAGTGAAGGTGTAAATATGAGTGTAAATTTTGGATATGGCGGTTTCGGAATGATGAATGGCATGGGTGCAATGCAAGGTTCACAAACCGGAGAAAATGTATTTAGGGAAATGGACCAAAAATATAATTGTAATCACTGTTATCAGCAGAACGCTGTTCCTTTCAGATATCAAATGTATGTAAATCCTCTTCCGTATCAAGTAACTCATCCGTCATTCTTTGGGCGTATTTTGAGATTTTTTACCGGAGGTTAATTCTTTAAACTTTAATTATAAAAATTCATAATATATTTTAAATCTGACAAACTATCTTGAGGTTTTTTATAATTACATGCTCTTTATCTTACTTTGTATCATTTTCATTTCTTCTCTTGTTAAAAAGGAAGAAAAACGCATAAATTCCTTCATAGCGTCATTATATGAATACTGTCCCATTTCGACTTTTTGCATCCATTCTCTAACTTCTTTAGTTATCATAAAAACCTCTTATATTAGTCAATAAGTGTAAATCTCTTCGTTCCGTTATCATCTACAATTTCATTCCACATTTTAGCCGGTCTGACCCAATTGTCACCTGTCTTAAGCGGTTGATACACAACCATATCTTCTAAGGTTTCAGAATGCTTTGCAAATCCGATAACTTTGTATAAATTTCCCTTAAAATGTTTGTATATTTTACCTATTTCAATTTCTTGCATGCTTCATCTTCTCCATCTGTTTTACCGTCATAGTTATTATCAATTCCGTCAACACAAGAGCCGATTGAATCCTGTCCTTCTGCTCTCGGTGTGTACTTGAGCCATTTATCAGGAATTTTATTCCACTGATATATGAAAAAGTTTTTATAAAATTTTGCAGCTTTTGAATCTTTTAAAATTATAATATTTTCATCATTTCTTTTTTCACCGCTATTTGAAAAATTCATTGAGCCGATTACTACAACTTCATCATCGATTATAATTGATTTTGAGTGCATTTTCCCTGCATAATTTTCTGCTTTTACATGGATTCCGGAACTCCGCAATTCTTTGTGTTTTGAATGCTTCGTAGAAGCGTTAAGTGCATCTGCAATTATTTTAATATCAACTCCGCGATTTTTTGCTTTTATTAGTTCCGATGTTACACGTTTTTCTGTTATTACAAAAGCAGGAATATAAATATATTGTTTTGCATTTTTTATAAGCGGTAAAATTCCGTTAGAAATTGCTTTATCTTGAGGTGAAAAATATACGGTAATATTATCATATTTTTTATTAGAAATGGAATTTTTATCATTATGATACTTTCCCCCGTACATTTGTTCAAATTCTTGTGTATAAAACTTAGCTATTTCAGGAGATTTTATTATGATAACAGAATTTGAATTATATCCTGACATATCGGTGTGGGATAAGTTTGCAGAGCCGGTTATTACGGTAGAATTATCAAAGATATAAAACTTATTATGCATAGTACTTCTTGCTTCTGCGGAGTTTCTGTCATTTTGATTGTCAGGAATAAGTTTTAAAAATTTAAAAGTATCAGGATAAATATTCATACCTTTTGAATCAATATCATAGACTAATCGTATTTTTACACCCCTTGCCTTAGCATTTTGTATAGCTTTTTCTATGGTTGGAGTTGAAGAATACCCATATATTGCCATATCAATTGTTTTTTGTGCGGAATTAATATTGTTTAGAATCTCTTTGCAAATATCAGAAGAACAATTCCTGTCAGGAATTAATTTTGTCGTTAAGTCAGAAACAATAATTTTGATATTACCGGATGTGTATTTGGAAGTATGAAAAGAATTATTAATTAGCGGCTCTATCACGCTATTAGTCTTAAATTCTACCGTATTTTTGACATGATTTTTTCTTACAATGATATAATTCTTAACTTTATGTCTGTTTTCTTTTGATATCGGATATATTTTATCAGTATCTAAATCTAGAATAACAAATTTCCCGCGCCTTATAGAATTTAGCTGCTTTTTAAAAGCGTAATCGTTTACAGGCTTATTATCTTTTATACAAAAAGCTGAATTTTTAAATCTGGTTATATAGCCGAATTTATAATATATTAAGTTATTGTTTTTTATTTGAACTCTTCTTCCTTCTACAAGATTTTTAGCCCAGTATTTAGCAAAATTACCAAGTATAAATGCTTCATCTTCCGTAATGTTAAGCTTTTCTGCAAGATTTTTATTTTTTTCGGTATAATCAGAATCAAAAGAATCCACTTCCGGTATAACAAAAGATTTATTATTATCCAGAACAAACTCCAAAGGAGACATGACTTTTTTAACAGAATTGTCACTTTTTTTATTAAAAATTATATCAAATATCAAAAATGCAAGAAACATTATTGATAATATAAAAATACAGATTACTTTATTTACCGACTTCATACGGATATTATAAAATAAAAAGAAAAATAAATACGATATTAAGATTATGCAAAGAAATCTTAATTTTGTAAAAATATGGTCTATAATAAAAATGCAGATGAGAAATATTATAAAGGAGAAGAATATGCAGACAGTTGAAGAAATTCTTAACAAACTTGAAACAGCAGATAACACAACAAAAAATCAAATTGAAAATATATTAGTAGATCAAGGAACGGAAGTTGTACCTGAACTTGTAAATCAACTTCAAACAGTAAAAGGCATCAAAAGAGGCGTAGCAGCAATGACTCTTATCAGAATCGGAGAAGCTTCTGTAGAATATCTTAAAAAGGCTGCAAGCTGCAACAAAGACTTTGAATGGGTTGCAAAATACTTAATATCCGAAATTCAAGGTGTAGCAGCATAAGAAAAAGTTTTAGACACAAAAAAGACCTCCTGTATATACAGGAGGTCTTTTTTGTGTCTTAATTATTATATGGGAGAAAAAGTTAAAATTAATTTGTATACAGATGGCGCATGCAGCGGGAATCCCGGTCCCGGCGGATATGGAGCAATTCTCGTTTATGTTGATTCAAAAGGTATTACACATGAAAAGGAACTTTATGCCGGATATAAGTATGTAACAAACAATCAAATGGAACTTTTAGCGGTAATTGTCGGGTTGGAAGCATTAAAGAAACCTGCAGAAGTAATAGTTACATCTGACAGTAAATATGTTTGTGATGCTTTTAATAACCATTGGATTGACGGATGGGTTAAAAAAAATTGGAAAAATGTCAAAAATGAAGAATTATGGAAACGCCTGTTAAAAGCAATGAATGGGCATGAAGTAAAATTCAACTGGGTAAAAGGTCATGCCGGTCATCCGTACAATGAACGCTGCGATAAACTTGCGGTAAATGCATATAAACAAGATTCTCTACTTGAATGTATATAGAGTTTAGTTTTATTGATTGTCATTTTTAAGCCTGTAGACATATGCCAGTATTTCTGATACTGCTACGTATAAATCAGACGGAATTACACCGTCTACAGGCACCGTATTATACAAAGCTCTTGCGACAGGTCTGTTTTCTACAATAGGAACGTTATTTTCTTTTGCAATCTCTTTGATTTGAAAAGCAAGGTAATCTACACCTTTTGCTGTAACAACAGGAGCCGGAGCAATAGTTTTATCATATTTTATAGCAACCGCATAGTGAGTCGGGTTTGTAACAACAACATCTGATTGCGGAACTGATGACATCATCCGTTGACGTGCCATTTGCATTTGAATAGACTTTATTCTTGCCTTTATTTTAGGATCTCCTTCTACATCCTTTTGTTCATCTTTAATTTCCTGTTTTGTCATTTTAATGGATTTTTCATATTCGTAGTGTTGATATTTTTTATCTATGTATCCTAAAATAAGCATTGCCAAACACATATTAATAATCATATTTATAAGAATCGATAAAATTATATGAATTGCTGTTACAGGGTCAATACCCACAAGTCCCATCAAATCGCCTTTTCTTGCATTTATTGCAGAATAACCGCAAGCTGCAACTACTACAATCTTAAGAATAGATTTTGCAAATTCTACTAATGTTCTCGGTTCAAACGGATTAAACATCCTTTTTGCATTTTGAAGCATTCTCCTTGGCGAAAGATTATCTAACTTAATTTTAATTTTGTCTATTGCAAAAACATGACCAACGTCCATTCTGATAATTATTATTGAAAGAATGAGCAATAATGCAAAGAATGGTAATAATATAACGCCTAGCTCTCTGAAATACGGTAATAAAATTCCCATTACATTATCAGGCTCCAAATACGGATTTAAATGTCCAAAAGTTTCCCGCATCATGTTCAAAATGGTTTCGCTCATAAGTTTGGAGAACACAGCCAATAAAGCTATTCCGGCAACCATTACAAGCGCTGAATCCATATCCCTGCTTTTGGATACATTTCCCTTTTCCCGCTCCTTCTGCCGTCTTCGCTGGGTGGCTTCTTCTGTTCTTTCAGCTGCGTCATTACCCATTTATATAAAAATTCCTTTTGATTTGTGACTAATTCTATTATATATCAAAATGGCTTATAGTGTCTCGTTAATATCAAAACCTTCTTCCGATAAACAGGTTGTATTAAATTTATAAGCTTCAAATGTTTTTGAAAAATAAGTTGGCGGAAGACCGGCTTTTTCTTTCAGAGAATTCAGAAATACTTCCCTATCCGGCAGCTGCTCCCAAACTACAGGCAAATAAACTGCCCTTCTCTCTCTTTCGGATATGATAATACCGTATGGATATATTTTCGAAAGTAAATCTCTTTCATCTTTAAATTTTATTCTTTCAATAGATGACAGAATAGAAATAGATATTTTTATTTTTTCTAACTCTTCCATTGTTAACGGAATAAACCTTGGATCTTGAAAGGCCGCATTTATTGTATTATCAATTATATCCAGAATTAGAGGCTTTGTCGGATATATAGAACCCATACATCCCCTTAATTTACCTTCATATTTAATAGTTATAAAAGCCGCTCCATATTCTAATAAAACGGGAGGAACATGATTCGGGACGAACGTTTCCTCGTTAAAATAAGAAATTATACTCTGTCTTACAATATTAAAAATGTATTCTTTATAATATTTTTCTATAAATGCATTTTTTGAATCAGGAAACAAAAACCAAGAACCATAACCGACTACCTTATCTTTATCGCCGCTTATATCTCCAGAATTATACATTTCAGCTCTTATAATTGAACTGTCATTATTATTTGCAAATTCAACCAAACCCTTTATACCGATTAATCCGCAAGCTTGCTCCGGTTCAAAACAGTCAATTTTTCCTGTTTCTATTATATTCGCCGTATATGTATCTATTTGTCTGCATTGCTCATGTGTGTAATAATGGCTCAAATCTGATGAAATAACAAAAGAGGATGTTTCCCAGTATTCGGCAATAATATCTGCAATAAGTCTATAATCACACTTTCCTACCAAAATAGGAACAATGCGTAATTTTTTGCCAAGCTGTTTTAAATTTTTTACAAATTCCATCGCATTTTGCTTTTGAGGGAAAAATATGTTTTGTAAAAATGGAAGTTGTACCTCGATTGAATGTTCTTTATCAAACGGCACATTTGATACGACGCAAGGATACTTTTCCGCAAGCTGTTTTATAAGCCTGTTATTAACTTCAACACTACCAAGCGGCGTGTCAAAATACGTATATTCAGGAAGCGCAATATTTGTAAAATTTTCATGATGAGAAGGCGCTATTATAAATATATTTTCACTCGGCTCGAGATGCATAAAACCTGCCATAGCTGCATGACCTGAATACAAATATCCCGCATGCGGAACTATTATGGCCTTTGATTTGTATTCTATATCGGTTTTGCCTTTAAAAGAGTCTATTAGAGTATTTAATTCTTTTGCATCTTCCGGATAAAATGTTCCTGCAAAAACAGCTGTTTTGTTCATAACAAAATTATAAAATAATTAAGAATTAATAGCAAAAAATTTTATATTCATGTTTTAGCAATAATATGATAAATAATAATATTAGTTTTACAGGTTACAAAAATATAATTGCAACGGCGAACTCCAAAGCCGGTAAAGATAATGTTGTGACATATATAGCAATGCAGCTTAATAATGAAGGTAAACAAGATTTATTTGAATATCAAAAACTGCAAAGAATGCAAAATTATGTTAATGATAAAAATGATATTCTTCTGTTAACTCATATACTGAATTTGAAAAGTATGACAGAAAATATTTATCTTGGTTTGAAAAATATGTTTTTAGGTAACGAATTGAGATTAATAGAAGAAAACTTTGTACCGGAAAAAATATCTCAGGAAATGTATGAAAAAGAAAAATCTCTGCATATGAAGGCATATACATTACTGGCAAGCTTAACAAAAAGAATTAAAGATGAAAAATTTAACTTGCAAGACGAAGATATTGCAAAAGTAATTAAATACTTACATTCAACATTATATGATATAAAAAAGAACGGTATACCGATATTTGACTTTGATCAAAGTTTTAGACTGACCGAATTAGGATGTTTGGGGGTATTCAAATTTCAAGACATAGCAAGATCCTTCAATAACGGGATTACTCATACAATGGATAAATTTTTTGAAGAAAAAAGAGGGTGACTAAAAAGTCAAAATCGTTTAATGTTGGTGGGTTCGTCATTTAGCGATAATATGCCTAAAACAATGATTATTGAAGACTTAACCCACCCTACGGTGTTCATATGTTCCAATGGTAATTTTGACTTTTTAGCCACCCTCTCTTTATCATATTCTACTTTGCATCAAACATTTGTTTAATACCGTCTACAGAGCTTAAAATTCCTGTAGCTTCATATGGCATGTAAACAACTTTGTTATCTTTTCCGCTTGTGATTGCTTTCATCGTTTCAAGATACTTCATTGCAATTAAATATTTATCAGGCTGACCTTTATCTGCAAGAGCGTTAATAATCCTTTGAATAGCTTCTTTTTCACCGTCTGCTTCCAGTATTCTTGCTTGAGCAACACCTTCCGCCCTTAGGATATTAGCTTGTTTTTCACCTTCTGCTCTGTTAATTGCAGCTTCCTTTTCTCCTTCTGCTTTTAATACTGCTGATTTTTTCAAACCTTCAGCCTCTAAGATTGCTGCACGTCTGTCACGTTCTGCCTTCATTTGTTTTTCCATAGCTGATTGAATATCACTTGGCGGTATAATATCTTGAAGTTCAACTCTGTTAACCTTTACACCCCATTTATTAGTAGCCTCATCCAAAATTGCTCTGAGTTCTTGGTTAATCTTATCTCTTGAAACTAAACTTTCATCCAAATCAAGCTGACCTACTAAGTTTCTCAAATTGGTTTGGGTCAGCTTCTCAATAGCTTCCGGAAGATTTTGAATCTCATATACTGCAGATTTAGGATCCATAATTTGAAAATACAAAAGAGCATTGATACTGATTGATACGTTATCTTTTGTAATTACATTTTGTCTCGGAAAATCATACACAGCTTCTCTCAAATCTATTCTGGTTTTCTTTTCTATATATGTATAAGAAGAACCGTCAAACCCTTTTTTTGTAGTTTTCCAATCTATAGCTCTCGGTGCTTCCAAAATAGGAATAATAAAATTAAAACCAGATTCAAGAACTCTGTCAAATTTACCTAATCTTTCTATTACAACAACTTCAGCTTGTTGTACTATAATAATACCTTTTGAAATAAACACAATTGCTAATGCAATTAAAAATAGCGACAATGTCGGAAACATAAAAACTCCTCTCTTTTACTACAGGTGACTAAGTGATTAAGTGAACAGGTGATTAAGTTGATTAAAAAGTTGTGTACTTTTCTTTAGTGTTAATGCTCACCTAATCACTTAGTCACTCAATCACTTAATCACATTTTCTTACATACATTATTAAACTGTCATTCTTTACGATTTCTACTTCAGTCCCCACCGGAATTACAGAATCATCTTCGGTTCTCGCATTCCATCGTTCATCGTATATTGAGATAACTCCATTATTCCTTGAAACTTCTTCTATTACCTTAGCCCTTTTACCTATATATTTATCATTTATTCCTGTCTCTAATTCTTTTCCTTTTCTTTTTAACAATAACGGACGCAAAAACAGAAATGATAAAAATGAAAATACACAAAATATCATAACTAAGGTTAAACTATCTGCTGTGAATAGTGAAATCGCAGCTGTAATAAATGCGGCAAAGGCAAAGTTAAGAAAAAACATACTCGGAATAAAGAGTTCAAACAATATAAACACAATTCCGGCAATTACAATAAACTCCCACAAGACCATATTGACTCTCCTTCTTTAATATTAGCCCACTCTTTGAATGAGTGGGCTAATACAAAAATTAAAAACTTATGCACCAATTAATTCGTTAATTTCTGCAACCATCTGATCTGCATCAAAACCATGAACTTTTGCACCTGCTTCAAGATTCTCAAATCTTGCGGCAGCACAGCCTAAGCAACCCATACCGTACTTTTGGAATACCATAGCTGCTTCAGGATGAGCTTGTACTATTTCAATAATTCCCATATCTTTTGTTACTTTTTCCATTTTATTACTCCTTTTTTGACTTTCTTAAAAAATTCATTAAATCATCAATACAATTATATCACAGAATACTCAAGAAAGGACATTATATGCAAACAAAAATCCAAAATTTATTTAACTTTGTTCACGATAATTTGGGAAAAGATGATTCTGTTATCGGATTATGCGGTCTAAAAAAACAAACAGAATACGTTTATGTAACAATTCCAAAGGAATTTAAAAAAACATATGTACAGAATATAGAAAATAATTATTTGCTTTTTTAATAATTTCAACAGTAAATTTACAAAAGATTAATTGCAATATTTGGCATTTGATTTGCATTGTCTAGCGTTATTGTTGCATGTTGAACCATTTGTCCTTGGATAGCTGTTGAGCCGTCAGAGTTTTCAGGAAGTTCCAATCCCATAAAAGCATCTGCATAATTTGTGGCTTTATTAAAAATGTTATCCATAAGCTGATTTGCATATCCAAGACTATTTTGCTTTCCGCTTATCAGTTCTAAGAAACGATTAATAATATCAAGCGCATTTGGAGACTCTGCTCCTTCGCTCATAATCCCTGACAAGTCATAATCCAAAGCTGCATCAACCGTTATTTGCAATGCTCCGTCTTCCGTAAATCCTATTTGGATATTAGCTGATGCTTTCATATTTACTTCCTGACCATCCATTACAGCAGACATATCAAAATCAAAATTAATATCTGCAATCAAATCTTTAATTGCACTTTCGGGAGTTTCTTCATCCTCCGTTTCTTCTGATTTTTCTGTTCCTTTTATATAGTCCTGCCAATCCGGTATATTTATTCCAAAAGAACTTGCTAGCGGATTAATTCCGTTAAATTCCGTTCCCTGAAAAATCTTATTAATCTCATTAATTTTATCAGCTATCTCTGAATTTATACTATTTATAAAATCTGAGCCTCGTTCTCCGCCTTGAGCTTTAGAAATAAGAGAATGTATACTCTGAGCTTGAATTTGTATTAAAGATAATGAATTTTGAGCTGTCGAAATCATATCTTTAAATGCAGCCATATTATCCGTTGAAAGTTCAAAATTTGAATATTTTTGAGCCACATCAGGATTCATTAAACATGCACCTGAATTATCAGTCGGTTGATTATTTTTAACAACTTTGTCATTACGCTGCCCGACAGAAGACAATAAATTTTTTTGCACAATAGAAGATAATGCATCAGTGTTGATTGAGTTCATACAATTTTCCTTTCCGTAAAATTTTAAGTTGACGAAATAATATTTTTCGGCAGTGCTTTTCTTTCATACACAACAAATAATCTGTAATCCGTTACTATTTGTTATATAACTTTATTCCACAATTTTAAATACTTTTAACTAAAAAACCAAATTTTGTTACAAAAATTAAAATATACTGTTCTACAAATATGTAAAAAAAATCGACAATTTTTAAGGGTTTCCTATGAACTCTGAATATTAAGAATTGTTAGAAACAAAGTCCGCATTTTATTGACAACAGGGCATGTTCATTTTAGTATTAGGATACCCTAGTCGAAATTTTCTTGCCGGATTTGACGGCTTAGGGAGGGGGTAAATGTTACTTCCAAATGATATAGGAACTGCCTGTGCAGCGCTTTTATCGATGTGAGCAATGTCTATCCTCAAAAGTTTTAAATGAAAAAGAAATATAAGTAGACAAGTGATAATTTAATAATTTGGCGAAGCCAATAATGAACTTATTCACCTATTCACTTATTAACTTATTCACTTTAAAACAAAAGTATTACCAAGGCAAAAGAAAAAGGAGACAAAGTTATGCCTACAATGAATCAGCTGGTTCGTCAAGAACGTAAAAAGCTGCAAGACAAAACCAAATCGCCGGCTCTTATGAACTGTCCTCAAAGACGCGGCGTATGTACAAGGGTTTACACAACAACCCCTAAAAAACCGAACTCAGCATTGAGAAAGGTTGCCAGAGTCAGACTTACTAACGGATTTGAAGTTACTTCATATATTCCGGGTATCGGTCACAACTTACAAGAACACAGCGTTGTTCTAATAAGAGGCGGCAGGGTTAAAGACCTTCCTGGTGTAAGATATCACATTGTTCGTGGTACTCTTGACACAGCAGGTGTTGCTAACAGAACTCAAAGCCGTTCTAAATACGGTGCTAAGAAAGCTAAGGGAGGTAAGAAATAATGTCCAGAAGATCTAAACCGGAAAGAAGAATCCCTTCAGCGGATCCTATCTACAACAGCATAGATGTATCAAAATTTATTAACAGAGTTATGAGACGCGGTAAAAAGCCTTTAGCTGAAAAAATCTTCTATGCTACAATCACTAAAATTGAAGAAAGAACAAATGAAAAAGGCTTGGAAATATTCCAAAAAGCTGTTACCAATGCAACTCCTTTGTTAGAAGTTAAAGCAAGACGTATCGGTGGTTCAACTTACCAAGTTCCTATCGATGTTAAACCTGACAGAGGTTTTGCTCTTGCTTCATCATGGATTATTGCAGCTGCTAAAAACAGAAGCGGAAAATCTTTCGTTGAAAAATTAACAAACGAATTAATTGATGCTTCAAACGGAAGCGGACAAGCTTGCAAGAAACGTGAAGATACTCACAAAATGGCAGAAGCTAACAAGGCATTTGCTCATTACAGATATTAATACTTTATGTAATAAAAAAAGTACGCTCTTTTCGAAAGGGCGTACTTTTTTTTTATTAAAGTTAATATCAGGTAATTATATAGCCGACTCAGGTAATACATATTTGTACAATTGTCCAGTAACATGTATTATACAAATTGCTAAGTAGAGAATAGACCAATGCGACAATTTAAAGATTTGTTATATTTAACTGTATATATTTTTTTAATGCTTTGTGTGTATAATAATCAGAGCAAACTAGCTTTCATATGCTTGATTATACTATCTTTTGTTTTTATCATTAAATATCAAAATATAAAGAGCAAAAATCAAAATTTACATACCGTATATAAAGAACGCTTGAATCACCAAAGAGATTGTTACATCAATGCTTTAAATCATGATTTACGAATACCGGTTATTGCACAAATTAGAGCAATTGAACTGTTTATAAATGAAAACTTCGGCTCATTAAATGAAGTACAAAAAGATATGATTAATCAAATGAAACAATCATGCCGGTTAATGTTAAATCTTATATCTCTAATGATAAATACATATAACATGGAGAACGGTAATACGGTTCTTAAATATGAAAGATTTAATATATCCGAGATTATTACCTCTTGTTTTAATGAATTATTAAAAGATGCGGCAGAAAAAAATATCACTTTAGAATATAACGGTGAAAATAAAAATTTAGCTGTATATGCGGACAAAGAGGACATAAGAAAAGTTATCTACAATCTTTTAACTACATCAGTAAGTTATGTATCAGAAGGTGAAAAAATAAGAGTCGTACTTAAAGATATTAATAATAAGATTCAATTATCGGTACTTTCCGGTACAACTGTAAATAAAAAAGATTGCCGCATCGTGAATACTCAATACACTTCTGTAGGAGAAAGTATCAGACTTTTATTTTGCAAAAGAATAATAGAAATTCATAAAGGACATTTTATATATTCGCAAAGTCCGAATATTTTCAGATTTGAACTGCCTAAAATGGAAGCTCTTATCTGAAGTAACTAACATATTGTTAACTGTACTGCTTTTTCAAAGTGTTTTTTTAAGAAAGAGGGTCTGTGATATTTAGTTAATCCGTATTTGTCGATTGCTTCAACATGTTCTTTCGTCAAATATCCTGCATTTTTTGCCCAATTATACATAGGGAATTCTTCATGCAATTCAAGCATATATCTGTCTCTTGAAACTTTTGCCAGAATGCTTGCAGCTGCTATTGATGCTGATTTTGAATCTCCTTTTATTATATATTTTTGCGGATATACATAATTTCTTATTAACTTATTACCGTCAACAAGAGTTAATGCGCCATCCTGCATTATACCGGAACAAGCTATATTCATTGCCTTTAGCGAAGAATTTAATATATTAATTTTTTCTATTTCTTCTACTTCTATGCATACAATTTTATTTAATGTATTTGTTAAAATACAGTCATATATTGATTCCCGTTTCTTAGCAGTCAATTTTTTTGAATCATTGAGAATCTCTAAATCTTTAATTAAACCGCTTGTTACATTTTCAAAATGGACTGCCGCAGCATATACTCCTCCTGCAGCAGGACCTCTTCCTGCTTCATCCGTACCGATTATCGGCTGATTAAATTGTTTATCAAAATTGAATAAATCTGTGACAGGCATGATATCAAATCTTTCCGCAAAATTTATTAATCTGCAAATTTTCTATCTTCGGATTTTATAATATCAAAAATTAACAATAAATACCATATTAACATTATTAGAGATTTTATTATTTTAATCTTTTACAGTCTTAATTTCAGATAACATCGTATCAACAAATTCAACTTCTTTTTCTCTTTCTGCTTTTTTAAAAGTTTTACGTGCACGCTCTAAAAGAATTTTTGATAACTTAGGATTATTTTTTATTATAACTTTTGCGATATCAACTCTTGTTTTTGCAAGTTCCATCTCATATTTTTGCAAGGAACTGCTTTTTCTTGAATATGTTTTATAGTTCTCTTTTGCGGAGCGATAATCTTTACAGATGCTTTCCAGAATTTTTTCTTCTTGAAAAAGCATATTTACATAATTATGAGTATCTTTGTTCTTTTTATATATTTTTTCTAAATCTACAAGTCTTGCGAGAATATGAATGGAATCTCCTTGTTCTCTGGCATATTCTAACCCCTGTAATGCGTATTTTTCTTTTACTTGATTGTTCAAAAAAGGCATCTTCATCAAATTACTGTATATAATTCCGGGCAAATCAACTATTCCTATTCCTCGAAGAACTCCTGCCAACGCAAAAATTTCTCTTGCAAAATTATTTTGCAGTCCAGCTCTTTTATATCTTTTCTCAAAGTGACTTATTTGTGATACAAAATATGCGCTATCTTGTTTTCTGCTCTGAGTAATTCTTGAACGAAAACGACAAAAATCGCTATTTAATGCATTTAATTCTATTTTATTAATCTTAGCCATAATATATCAAAAACTAAAAATAAAATATTTGTCATTATGTCACCGCATTGTTAATTTTTGTAACAATATTTTTAAAAATCCTAAAGTTTTTTTAAAACATGCCGTAATACAAAACATAAGGTCTTTTAATGAATGGAGTATAAAAAATTTAATTAGGAAGAATACTTAACTTGATGAAAACACGCAAATTATAAAATACTTATCAGGAAGGGATTACTCACAAGAATCCAGGACAAACATTAAGTTGAGTAGTATGTCGGTATGTATCCGGCAATTTGGACAAGTTCCTCTCTAAAAAGGGGAACTTTTGTTTTTTTAATTTACCGTAGCTCTATCTCATCTAACTTTTGATAAATTGCAGACATACATATAAAGAGAATATCTTTTCTGCAATCTTCTGATATTGCAGTCATATCAGGCATGATAAAGTCAAATGAAAATCCTGTATTGAACAAAATATTATCTTCTTCAATCAAATATGAATTTATAAATCCCGTAAAATTTGCTTTTTCATTTTGCAATAATAACTCCAATTTTTTTGAATATTCCGATAACAATACCGGACTTATCTTGTTATTCGGAAAAGTAAGCAAATGTTTTCCGTCAAAAATTGATATTATTTTATGTTTATCTCCATTCAAATATTTTTCTAAAAATACACTTTTTGATAATTCGGGCATTGTATCAAAAATTTCTTTTTTAATAGAAATAATCTCTTGCATTGAATTTGCTTTTTTTAAAATTCCGTCACCCTTGATAAGAATCGGAAAATCGACAGGAAGCGTTACTTTTGGGGGGACACTGATTCCGTATTTTGTAAGAATTGCGCGTGTATAGCTCTGCGATAACCCCAATTTTGTCCATTTTGAATTTACGGAGAAGCAATTAATAAAATTCTTTTTCATAACATCTGCAATTCCTTCCGAAATCCATTTCTCTTCTTCAACAAAAACTATATCGATTTCCAATGCCTTACATTTTTTTGCCAATTCTCTAAAGGTGTTAAATTTAAGATTAACAACACCTTCTGATTCTTGTTCTCCTGCAATATAAAGCTTATTTAAATACTTAGAATTCAGTATGTCGTTTTTATATTTACCATCACCTACTATCAAAATATTTAATGATTGCATGATGAGCATCCTCCGCAATTCCCGCCGCACCCGTTATTAATAATTTTTTGAACATCAATATGTTCATTTGCAAGAATTTTCTTTATAACAATAGGAAAAAGTATTTGTTCTAAGTACGATAATCGCTGTACCAATTCATCATAATGCATATCGCTGTTAATAAATACAGGATATTGAACGATTATTTTTCTTGGATTTGTATAACAAACAGTAATTCCTGTCACTTTAACACCGTTTAAAAAAGCATCTTTTTCCGGAGTTGGTGTATCGAATGCAGGCAATAACGAATGGTGACAAATTACAGCCTTGCCTTCATATTTCTGCTCATAATCAGATAAAACTACAAGGTCATATTTATTCATATCAATCGGACATGTTAAACAATCTACTTCATATTCGGATAATTGATATTTTAGAGCATCAATTCGTGACGAATACTTAGAATACAATATAGCAATTTTTTTCATAAGGTTATTATATCACAGGAACTTTATGTAAAAAGAATAATAAGTATATGAAAATGTTGACCACTAATATTTTTACACTCCTTGTTCCTTGTAGGTGAGGAGTCCGACTTTACATGCTTTAAAATTACCATTAAAAGTTTACGCTAACAAACATATAAAATATCCGGTATAGGCAATTATATTTACACCATCTAAACAGTGTATAGGTAGAAACAGGTTATTGTGTTACAATAAAGGTTATGAGGCATTTTAAAAAGAAAACTATAGTACTTTGTTTAGCATCTATGCTTGCTGTTATGGGTTCTTGTAATGCGGAAACATACAAGAATAGTTTAATGTCGATAAAAATTAACAGCGGATCGGGAGGAGCCGTCAGTCTAACAGCTTTTACAAGTAAAAATTATACACAGATGATAAAAACTGAACCGTTAGAAAATGGTGCCTTTTCTATTATTTTACCCGAAACTTACAGCCAAATGACTCAAATGCCTGATCTGACCGGATATCAAAATATAGAAAGTATGCAGGTTTCTACATATCCCTACACTGTTGAAAATAAAGGATACACAAAAATTTATATTAAAACAAAAGGGAACCCTACAATAAGTACAAACACTTCTCTTTATATACCCGATAACCAGATGACTGATATTCCGAATAACATTTCATCTTCAATATCATCATCTTCATCATCCGATAACGTACCCCCTAAAAATATTAAGCGAGTAGAACCTGTCAGCTATTGGGATATGCATAAATCCAACAAGCCTCAAGATAATCAAGAAACAAAATTAGAAAATAATAACAGCAGAAATAATTCTGTTTCAAAAAATAAACAAATATCAAAAAAAAACGTACAAACAGAAACTGAACCGGTAAACTACAATAACACAAACGAGTTATCAGATAACAGTTCATTGGAAAGAATAAGTATTGTTCTTGGTATTTTATTTATAACATTTTTATTATTTTTTGTATATTTTGTCAGCAAAGAAAAAATGGCATCTCTCGTCGGAGAATCCTCTGATTTTGTAGATGATGAGGAAGATAAAAAGAAAAAAACAAAAAAGAGTATTAAAAGTACAATAAAAGCTCTGGACCAAACATATACAAATAAAACTTTTTCAAAACCGGCTGTAACGATTGAAAAACCTTTTGGTGATAAGGAAGATATAAATAAAAATAATGATGACGTAAATGAATCAGCTAATATTGTTGATTTAGACAGTTTATTTAATGAAGCTAAAAATGTACAAAACCAAAATTCTGAAGAAATAGAAAATACTGTTGACCAAGAAGAAAATGACGATTTGGCAGATTTTCTGAATGAATTTTCTTTTGAAGATAATGAAAATCCAGAACAAAAAACAGAGTTAAAAGAAGATATTACACCTTCATTTAATGAAGAATTATACAACCAAATTATCAGTTCGGATTTTTCATTTGATAAAAGTGACATAAGTAAAATCGAACAGCTTATGCAAAACGAGCTTAAAGATGAAATTATTGAAAATCCTGAATTATTTATTTCTAATCCTATAACAACTACCAAAAATGAAATTTTCGAAAATATTATTGCCGAATACACTATTAAACAAGACATTTCATTTTCCAAAGATGATGTTGATGCTCTAAAAAAGATAATGAATGTTGAATTAGATCCTGATTTTATAACCGATTTGAGAACAAAGCCCCAACGTACACAACAAATGCTAAAAGAAATATCCCAGCAAAAAGATATTCGAAAAGCATTACAGCAAAAAACTTCAGAAGCAAAAATTCTTAATGTAAAAGAATTTTTGCCGGATTTATCGGAAGAATTAAAAAAACAAAATAATAAAAATTTTGAATCAAATGCAAAATCTCAAGTTGTATACTATAGTGAAGGGTATGAAGTCAGTAAATTATCTGTTGATTCGGAGCTGTCTGACATTTCCGCTGCGCTGCAAAGAAAAGATGCCACAAAACCAAGACCTTCAGACCCTATTATTGAAGTTCTGGACGGATATGACGTCCCGACATTGCATATAGATTTAAATGATTTACAAGAAGATAAAAATGACGAACAAAAAGAAAATCAACCTAATATACCTGACGAGAATGCTCTTCTAAAAAGCCTTGCAAATATAACATTCAAACCTTTTTATGAAGAAGAAGCAGAAGAACAAAATAAAATACAAAATGAAGAACGTAATGGTGAATTAATACAAAATATGGAACAAGAGACCGTTCAAGAATCACACAAAACAATTCTTCCGAAAGCAGAAGTGAAGGATGCTAAGAACAATAACATAGAGTTGATTGAATTAACAAGACAGCAGCCTAAAAAAACTGTAAGAGCAAATGAAGATGCACAGCAATTACTATTGTTGATAGAAGAACAAAATGCTAAAAGAAAAACTAAAAATATAAAATATACCGCTGAAAAAAAAGCAAAAAAAACTGAGGCTGAAAGAAAACAAAAAGCTTTAAACGATTCCAAAGAATTAATAGATATTATTGAAAATAATAAGCCTGTTGATGCAAAAGAAAAACCAGTAAAAGAATCAGAAAATAATAATCAATGTAATATTAACGGTATTCACTATGATATTATTAAATATGCGCAATGTGATTCAAATATTACTTGTGCTCTTGCAAAAAACGGTAATAATTACGTTGTAATCGGAATCCATAATGGTTTAACAAAAATTTTAAAACAGTATGATAATATAAAAAAAGAAACTATTGCAATAAGATTAAATGAAAAACTTACTAACGGCACAACACAATATTTAGTAAAACTAAACAGTAATAAATTCATAATTAACGTTTTTGAAAATGACATGGAGTTTGTGATGGATTTATGCTAAAACGTTTTCTCATTTTGCTTTTATTACCGTTTATTTTTTGCTCTTGCATTAAAAATAACAGAGTAGAAGAAATCTCTTTTGCATCCTGGGGCTCAATTACAGAAGTTCAAATACTGAATAAACTTATTAATCAATACGAGCATGATAATCCGAACATAAAAATTAATTTCATACATATACCACAAAATTATTTTCAAAAAATTCATTTGCTTTTTGCTTCTAATACGGCCCCTGATATCATTTTCATAAACAATCTCTATCTTCCGCTGTATTCAAATCATCTTGAGGATTTAACAGGAATAATCAATAAAGATAATTTTTATTTGCGAAGTATAAATGCATTAAGTTCAGGTAACAAAATTTATGCCATTCCGAGAGATATTTCTAATTTTGTATTTTTTTATAACAAAAATTTAACCGGAGATATTAAACAGAATTGGACCTTTGCAGATTTTAAAGAAATCATAAAAAATACAACAACGAAAGAACACTACGGTGTAAGTTATGAACGTGATATTTATTGGGCATCACCTTATACAAGAACATTAGGCTTTAGTAACGGAATTGAATTTTATAAAAGTATCGAAGGGAAATACGCACCAACGCCTGATAAAGTAGGAAGTTCAACCCTTGCTCAAATGTTTTTGGAAGGTAAAATAGCATTATACTTATCCGGGAGGTGGATGTATCCAAAGATAAGTTCATCCGCAAAATTCCCGTTCGGAGTTATAACATTTCCAGGAACAGTTACAGCGGATGCTTCAGGGTGGGCAATTTCTAAAAATTCTAAGCATAAATCATCTGCAATTAAATTTGTTCAATATCTCTCATCAAAAGAAAGTATAGACTATTTTACGAAATCAGGGTTGATAGTTCCTGCAAGAATTGACTCTTCTAAGTTAATAAAAGAGCAAGCTTTTCTGGATGCAATCGACAAGTCAGTTCCAAATAATGTTGATAAAAATTTTAGCAAAATGCGCGATGAATTAAATAAAACTATATTTAAGTAGAATTTACCCTACTCAAAAATTCTGTTCTACGTTAACTTCTATCTCAAATTTTCTGTTCCAAGGGTAAAGATAGTTAATGTTAATTTTTGGAGTTATTTCATCTTTAAATAATTTATCTATGATTTTTTCCTCATACGGTTTCATTAATATCTTTATATCGCAAGGAACTTGTATTTGACTTCTTACGTTTGCTTGATATCCCCAGTCATCAAGGTATCGTATAATTTGTAGTTTATTATAAGCCTGTTTGTTGTATTTTTTTGCCATAAATTTAACTTTTATCCCTGCAAGCAGACTTCCTAAAGTATTAGCGCTTGTATTCCACGCCGAAAACCCGTATTCAGGAAGATTATTTTTTAATAATTCTTTTACAAAGCTGTTATCAGCCCCGTTTGCATACCGAACATCAGCAGCTGCATATGGTTTTGAGGGAGGTATAAAGACTTTGTTATAGCCTTCAGTTTCCCAACCCATTACAAGCTCACCCTGCTTTTCTTTAAAATTATTTATTACAAGTACTATATCAGCATTTGCTTCTTTATCAACTATCTTAAATCCGCCCAGTTCCAATTGTCCTAACACAGAGTTCTCTATTGATACATCCTCGTAATTGGAAATTCTGTCTATATAATCAGGCTCCGTAAATAAAGGAAAAATTTTTATCTCTTTTTTAATTGCTCTTGCAAGAAGAGTCAGCGGGATCTCATCAGCACCTGTTTTAGTCTTTCCGCCCAGTTTTTCAAGATCTTTCGCTTCTTCTACATTGAACCCGTATTGTGCACAGTCATCCTTTGAAAAGATTAATGTTTCAAACAAACCTTCTTTTTGCCATTCCAAGTAAAGTTTGTTAATCTCAAAATTACGTTTCCTTGTCGATACATAATCATCAATAATATGTTTTGGAATAACAGTGGCACAGTTTCCGTTTTTAGAACAATTATAAGAATATTCAAAAATCTTTTTGCCCCAATCTTTCCAGTATTCTTTTTCTTCCTCATTATAATTATTGTTAGAAATACGCATAATACTCGAAAATGCGTATACTTGCTTTCCTTTTATTATCGGCTTTAACTTTTCTATCCTTTTTTTTATATCCTCGTAACTATCCGTAATTCTTCTGGAAGGAATTAACCCTCCATATGCGAGCGTATCGAGGGATAGAATCATCGCATCAGTTTGAGGTATATTTTTTAACCATTCAAATATAGCTTCTACATTAGCATATTTAGATAAACTTCCTAAATATTCTCTCGGGGGAATAAATAATTCTATATCTTCATCAATAGCACAAATATCCTTTGCCAGATTGTAACACACAGGACGATTATCAATAGGTACAAAACAAATTTTCATACCAGAATATTAGCACATTTATAATGTTTTTGTAAAGAATTGTAACATTTTGTCTGTTTTTTCGATTTTTTTCTAAAGTTTTTTAAAATTGTGCCGATATATAAAATTGTAAGATAAAGATTTGGGGTAAGTTGAATTTTCAAAATTCAATAGTGTGTCAGAAGGTCAATAATTTTTACTTTACAAAAAATATAATTATACATTTACTTAACAGCGAATATTTTGTAGAAGCATAGTTTGTAATATAAACCAAAATAATACATGCAGACTGATCAACTGTCATGTCAATTATAGCGTACTAGCCAGATGAAAGGAGCATTTTAATGGTAGCAGATTTTAGAACTCAAAAAGTAGATTTGAACAAAGTTTCAAAAGCAGTAAAAAATTTTGTAAACAATGTCGCAAAAACAGAGGGAAGCAAAAAGAAAATTGATACGGAAAAGGAATTTAATTTATTGGGGCAGTATCTTTCCGGAAACGGATTTACAATGAACAACGATGAAATCGGTTATATTCAAGGTTTTATGTTTGAATATCAAGAGAAAAAGACTCAAGAATTTGAAGAAAACAATGTAACTGATAATACAAAAAAAGAAGTTTCAAAAATTGCAAAAAGAATGGGGAATAAAAAGAAAATTGATACAGATGAAGAAGCTCAAGCGCTAGCAACAATGCTTAGAAATTCGCATAACGAATTAAATTCAGCAGATTTAGCTTACATTCAAAATCTTCTGATAACAAGCGGATACGCAAATTATCTGCCAAAACCCGAGCAGCCGCCTGTAAATGTAGTCAATGTAACAATTAATGAATTTGTAATTGAAGATGAAAATAAAAATAATGAAGGTAAAACTACCGAAAAAACAGTGGATTCAGTGCAAGAAAAAAATACTGTAACTCCAAAAAGAAAAAAATATAAAAAATACTATCCGCCTAAAGCACCGGATATTCAACCTGAGCCTGATCCAATCCCTGCACCTAAAGATAAAGATGAAAAAAAGCCGGAAGAAAAGCCAAAACCAACTATTGCCGAATCTGACAGAGCAAAAGGGTTTGCGCTGGCAGATAGAGTAATTAATGAATTAAATAGTCATGTTGCGAGCAATTCGGTTATAGACGAAGCTTTATCAAAAGTTAATTCCAGAAATGCATACAGTTTCATAGGAAAGTTTATTCACGAATCAGATGGCGGGTTAAATGAGGGTGTTTTCAGCGTAACAGATTTATTTAACAGACTAACCTACAGCGACACTGCTCGCGTAATGAATGTTTTATTAAAACAAGCTCGAGATATGAATGTAGGCATAGAAAAATCTGCCGGATATAAACAGCTTTATGACGAATGGAAGTACGCCCAACGATTAATATCGGAAAATCCGGATGCAGATCCTACTAAAGAAACAATTAAGCGTGCAGATCGAGCAATTGAATCTTTATATAAAGAAATGTCTAAATTTTATGATGCAAAATAGGATATAAAAACCAAATAAAAAAGGCGTTCTCAAGCATTATGCTTATTGAACGCTTTTTTGTTTTTATTAATGTTTTAAGTTTTCCAAGAATTCTTTATTCGCATCTAATGTATCTTGAGAAGCAGCTATTGAATAGATTGGGGCTCCTGCAAAAACATTTTGCGCAAATTCTGTTATATCCTTCTTTGTAATATTATCAACTTCTTTATAAACTTGATTTTTCATATTAATTCCGTAAGCCGAATTCAATCCGGATTCAATTGCGCATATTTTTGCATAATTACCTTCGTTATTTAGCAAAGATGCTTTTATTGAACGTTTTGCAATTTCTATATCTTCATCCGTAAAGTTTCCGTTGATTAATTCTTTTATTTGTCGATTAAAACCGTTTATAGACTTTTGAACATTATCAAATTTTTGTTCTCCGATATCTTTATTATCGGTTGTCGTTAGTATATTCAGGCTCAACTTACCTCTATTTCCCATGCTTGAAATATTTGAATAAACTGAGTACGCCAAATTTTCCTTTTCCCTTAAAACGTCAAATAATCCTATACTCGAATTTGACAGAATAGAATTCATAACCGCGCCAACAGCTTTTTCTTTTGTTGTGCCGTTATATTTAAATCTGAAAGTTTCAGATATATCTGCTTGCGAATTATAATTTGGAACAGTAAATACAGCAGGAACGGTAATATCATGATAAATATCAAGCTGTTTATAATTATTAGGCTCCACTGCCGGTAAGTTATTTATTATTTGTAAAATATTGTTTTTAATAATTCTTGAATCCGATTTTGGAACATTTGCCGTTACAATCCCTCTTGAGTTATTTATAAGATAGTTATGAAATTCTTTTACATCATCTACAGTAATTTTATCTATATTATCCAAAACCTCTTGATTCATTGATGCAAACGGAGTTATCATATTGTCAAATTCTGACTGCATATAAGCAGAGTTCTTTTCAAGCCTGTTTAAATTATCTTTTACTTTGCTGACTGCCGTTGCAAGAGTTTCTTCTGTTATATTTGGATTTAAAAGCAAATTCTCTAATGTTTTAGTTCCCAGTTGATAATTATTAGTATCTCCCGCAAAACTTGCAACAATGCCATTATGACCGCACTTTACGCTAAGCGACATGTTATTTTTATCTTTAAAATTTTCAAAATCGTTATATGAGTATCCTTTTATACCGTTTGCATATATTTGATTTAAAACTTCTATTACACCCGGATTTTTCATATGAGGCTTATCTTTATACAAGTTTAAAGATAAGTTAATATTGTTTGAATTTGTATCATAAAAACCAACATTATAGTTGTTGTTTAATTTATATTCACTAATGTCATTTGTATCAATTGGGAGTCTTGACGAACCTTTAAATGAAATATTCTTATTTTTATCCGGATGAACAACTGTTATGGCGGCCTTATTTATGTCAAAATTTTCTTTTATGGCTGCCGTTAATTCATCGGGAGTAACAGAATCTAAAATTTTATTATATTCTGTCACATATTTTAAATCATTATCTAATACTGAATATCCTACACAGTCATTTACTGCGATAGAATGCTCCAATAAATCTTCATTATTTTGTTTTAATCTTTGTTTTAATCGTTCTAATGTTTCATTATTTATTTTTTTTGTTCGTCCGAGAGTGCTGAATATATCTTGCAATATACTTTCAACCCTTTCATCTCCTGCGCGCAATGCTATAAAGTTAAATTTGCGAGCATTGGAATTGGTAGAGATTTTCTCACTGCTTATTACAGGATATACATTTTGTTTTTTTAATTTGTCAGTTAAGCCTGCTTCATGGGATTCTAAATATGTTAATGCTAAATCATAAAGAACTTTTCCTTTTGTATCATTATTTTTAACTCCCGCAAATCCAATTACAATTTCTGAAGAAGTTGCCTTATCTGATATAAAGTCCTTTCTTACGGTTTTTTCTATTGGTACTAATTTTTCTTCAAACTTTTGCCCCTTAGATATTTTTTTAGACGTAAAGTTTTTAGAAACAATTGCCATCACTTCATCAGGATTAACATCTCCGGTAATCACAATATTTGTATTATCGGGAGTATAATATTTATTGTAATAATCAACTACATCTTCTCTTGTGAGATTTTGAATATGCGCAACACTCCCGCCAACAAGTTCATCAGCAGGATTTTTTATATTAAATAAAGTTCTTATTGTCTGGTCAAGAGCTATCGTTTGCGGATTATCCATAATCATATTAATTTCAGAAGAAACAGGCCCTTTTTCTTTTTTAATCATATCTTCAGAAAGTTTTAAATCCTCTGCCATAGAGGCAATTACACGTATTTGAGTTTCTAAATCTTTATTTTCCAATAAAGGAGTAGAATTTACATAATCAGTAATCGCATAGTTTGTACTTGCATTTGCCCAGCCGCCGAGTTTATCAATTTTTTTAAAAGAATCACCCTGTTTTAATTCTAAATGTCCGTTTTCGCCGTTTGTGCCGTTAAATGCCATATGTTCTAAGAAATGACTAATCCCTTTAATATTTTTCGTCTCGTTCATAGAACCAACATTGACATAGCTCTTAACAACGGCAGGAGAATTTTTCATAGGAACTATAGTTACTTTGTAACCGTTAGACATTTTATAAGAATATACTTCCAAGCCGTTATCAAGCTTATCTACCGCAGTTTTTTTATATGATACGGGCGTGCATACTCCAAAATCAGGGGTGACATAATTAAGTTCTTTTATCTCCCTTTGTGTTTTTACAGGCACACTATAATCTGCGGAACGATTATTAATTCCGCCGGTATCAGACTTAAACACAATATTATTAATACCAAAAACCTTCATATATATATAAAAACATTTATGTTCTTATAATTGACCAATTGTTAAGAAAAATTAATCTTTAAATTATTAATACAAACCGTATAAATCTCTTACATTAAAATATAAAAGCTTTTTAAGCAATTCCTCATCATTAAAATATGAACTTATTTTTACTCTAAAATTATCTAAGTTTTTACGATACAGGGCATTTGACTGATTAAAATCACCTATAGGCGCATCTGATGCCCACAAAATACGGTTTGTGTAATCACCTTTTGGAGTATTTTTAAGTTTTTTTATAAGTAAAATAACATCTTCTAAATTTCCGGTTCCAAAATCTATCCAAGAAGTATCGCAATACAACGTTGCACTTTCAGTACGTATAGAATTTAAAAGAATTTTTATTGCTTCTTTATGTGATTCTCTGGGACCGGTGGATAAATGCCCCAATATAATTGGGACATCCGGAAATTGCTTAGCCTTTTCATATATTAAAGCCGGTGATGAAAAACGAGATTTTATATGACCAGAATGAAACAAACAAGGTTTCTTAAATTCTCTTGCAAGCTCTAAATATTTATCATACTTAGGTGAAGTTGCAGGAAGCTTTTCACATTCCGGATGAAACTTGAGTCCGATAAATTGAGGATATTCAGTTAGTAAATGCCTCATTACGTGAATATCAAGAGATTTATCTACCTGACATACCGCAAGCGGGAGCAGCTTTTTATATTTTTTTGCAACTCTTATCATATCCAAATTGCAATCAAGCTCGCTTTTTAAGTAAAGACTGTCAATCCCCTCAAGATTTGAACAAATTGCGTAATCAACACAATCTCCTATTATGTCAATAATAAACTCGGGGGAAAAATCTCCCCACTGAGAAAAACGTCCGTAATGTGTATGTGAATCTATAATCATTAATAACAATTATACAATAAAACCTGTTTTAATTTTAACTTTTTGTAATACAATTAACTTTATTGGAGGATATTGTATGCCAAAAGAAAATGCTGCAGAAGCAGCAAAGAAAATAAAAATACTGGTTTTTGATGTTGACGGGGTTATGACTGACGGTAGTATTACATATGATGAAGACGGAAAAGAATATAAAACATTTAACGCAAAAGACGGGCATGGGGTTGTAAGAATGAATAAATCCGGATTCATTACCGCCATTATAACGGCAAGAAATAACGGAACTGTTCAGCACAGAGCAAAAAATCTTAATTTTACCGAACTTTATCAAGGATATAAATATAAGCTTCCTGCATTGAATGAACTTATGACTAAATATAACTTAAGCTATGAAAATGTATCCTATATGGGAGATGACCTTCCGGATATATGTATTTTAGAGAAAGTCGGTTTGGCATGTTGTCCTAATGATGCAGTAAAAGAGGTTCAGGAAATTTGCAATTTTAAATCTGTATACGGCGGCGGAAAAGGAGCTGTAAGAGAACTATGTGATTTTATTCTGGAAGCACAAGGAATAGAAAAAGAATACATAGTTTGTGAAGGGAATAACAGATAAATTTATTTTTATAAATATTCTTTTCAACACAGAAAAAGAGGATAAATATTTAATTTATCCTCGGAATTAAGAATAGCTGGAAGTATGAAAAAGATTTAATAATTTAATTTAACTTAAAAAAACAAACATTTTGTATTAGATGTGTGGCTAATTTTTCATAATCATTCTACTGATTACCCTGATGTATAATAAACTTTTTTCTTTTTTGAAAATAAATTAAATATAAAAGGAGAAAAGTTTTGAAAAATAAAAAGATATCGTCATTTTTGATAATAACATTTGCTTTTATGCAAATGTTATCGATCAATTATCCTAACTACGCAGTTTTTGGGGAAGAAATTTATAACAACAATTCTATTGACGTACAGGCTGTAGAAACTACTCAACAAGATAAATATCCTGATTATGCAAAAATGTATGTCGGAGATGATAAACATGAAAAATTCAACCGAAAAATGTTTAACTTGAATATGAAATTAAATAAATATGTAGCGAAACCTATTCATATAATTTGGTCATCTATTATGCCTAAATTTGGTATTGATAGAATCAGAGATGCATATAATAACATTGAGTACCCAAAACGACTGGCAAGCTGTATTATACAAAGAGACGGAAAAGGTATTAAACAAGAAACTATCAGATTTTTAACAAATTCCACCCTTGGTCTTGGAGGCTTATTTGATCCGGCAGACAAAATTTTTAAAATAAAACCGACTAATGAAAATATGGAACAAGCTTTGTGTAAATGCAAAATGGGTTCAGGCTCCTATCTTGTAATGCCTTGTCTGCATTCTTGCACTCCGCGTTCTTTGTGCGGACGTGCTTTAGAAGCAGCTCTCGATCCTTCAGTTTATTTAGCCTCTCCTATCACTTCTATTGTAAAGTTCGGTTTGATGCTTAACAGAACATCCTATATGCAGCCGCTTGCACATTTGATAGAAACAACTTATGCTGATCCTTATGATATTCATAAAAAGCTTTTTGGCATAGAAAATTACATAAAAAATTCTAATTTTGACAGACAAAAACTTGTTACTGAAGAAAAAGAACTTATCGAAGAGGGATTAACAGAAAAAGCGGAAAAACTTATTGAAGAAGAGAATATTACAAATGATAAATTTTCTTTTAGTAATATTCCGGATAATGAACATCCGACAGGATTTTCTTCTGATATCAGCAATATTTTACCGCTTGCAGATTCTATTAAAGCAGATATAATAATTGACGGCTATAAAACCCAAACTCCGATAATTGATTCTATGAAAACGGCTCTTTTTGACGATAAATCCATAGATAAGTCCATATGGAATGAAATTTCTATTTGGAACAGGAGTTTCGCAAGGCGAATTAAAACAGACTCTATTACTGTGGACGGCAGTAATGTGCCATATAAGTTCAAATACATATTGCAAAAAGACAAAACTGCCCCCGTTGTATTTCTATATCCGTCAATAGGAGAAGGGGCAGGGAATCATCATTCTCTTGTATTCGGAAAAATATTTTATGATAACGGATACTCCGTTGTTATGCAGGGAAGTCACTTTCATTGGGAATTTGTAAAAAGCATGCCTGAAGGCTTTGCCCCCGGAATACCTTATAAAGATGCTCCATATGTAAGAGAAGTAAGTGCAAAGATATTAGACAGACTTGGTGAAAAATATTCAATTGCGCCGAGCAAAAAAATTGTTGTCGGAACATCTTTTGGTGCAGTCGCAGCTTTATTTGTTGCTAATGAAGAAAATAAAAATAACATACTAAACATAAATAAATATATTGCTATTTCTCCGCCTATAGAATTGAAATACGCTCTTGAGCAGTTAGACAAAAATAGTGATGAATTTGATAAAAATTCCGATGAAGTTAAAGATAAAACAGCATTAACTGCTGCGAAAATATTACAATTATATGATTTGAAAGATGAAAAAATGTTCAAAATAGATAAGTTGCCGTTTTCAGATGAAGAAGGCAAACTGATTACAACATTTATTCTCAGACAAAAACTCTCTGATATAATTTTCACACTGGAAAAAAATCCAAAAGATAAAAAATCTGATATTTATAAAATGATTAATAATATGAGTTATCATGACTATGCGGAAAAGTATCTGGGATTGGGCATTAACGGCAGTAATCAAACTGATGCGGAATCGGAAATATACAACAAATCTTCTCTATATTCTTTGCGAGAATATTTGATGACAAGTAACAATTATAAAATATATGAAAGCATAGATGACTATTTTATAAATAAAGAACAGATAAAAAAATTAAAAAATATAGCGGGTGAAAATCTAATTTGTATAAATTGCGGTGCTCATTTAGGCTTTTTATATACAAAAGAATTTTTGGAGAATTTTAAAAATATGATGTTTCAAACATAATAACATCTTTTAATTTATATTATAAGAAAGTATTAAATTGCATAATATTAATATAAATATTAATGTTATTGAATTATATATACTTTTGTTGTAATATATTCAATGTAAAAGAAGAGTTTTTGAGGTATGGGTTACAAAATTTTATCCAAAAAAGAGTTATGTCCGAATCAGTATGAAATTACTGTTGAAGCGCCGTATGTTGTTAAAAATGCAAAAGCAGGACAGTTTATAATATTTAGAGCAGAGGAAAACGGAGAAAGAGTACCTCTTACGATTGCAGATATTGATAAGCGTTCCGGTGCATTAACACTTGTATTTATGGCTGTCGGATATTCTACCAAAAAACTGGCACAATTAAATGTAGGTGATGAACTGGTAGATATAGTAGGGCCATTGGGACAGCCTACTCATATAAAAAACTACGGTACAGTGGTTTGTCTTGCCGGAGGATATGGAGCAGCTCCTTGTTACCTGATTGCCAAAGCTTTTAAAGAAGCAGGTAACAAAGTATATATGATTATGGGCGCAAGAACAAAGGATTTAATATTTTGGCAGGACAAAATGAAAGATGCCTGCTCAGAACTATTTATTACTACTGATGACGGTACATTGGGAGAAAAAGGTTTTGTTACTCAGGTTCTTGAAAGAATTATGCACCAAGAAAAAGTTGATTATGCTATAGCCGTTGGTCCTATGCCTATGATGAGAGCTGTTGCAAATATGACAAGAGATAAAGGAATTTATACTGAAGCAAGTATGAATCCGATTATGGTAGATGGAACCGGCATGTGCGGTGCATGCAGAGTAACTGTCGGCGGTAAAACAAAATTTGCTTGCGTTGACGGACCTGACTTTAATGCTCACGAAATAGATTTTGATGAAGTTATAAACAGAACTAAAATATATAAAGATGAAGAACGGAGACGTTCAGAAAATTGTAATTTATTAAAAATGGCAAAATAAAATAGGAGATAACAGATGGCATCGGATGAAAAAGCAATACCTTTATGTCCCCTAATGAGTGTAGGCTCACAGGTCGAGATTGTATGTATGCAAGAAAACTGTGCTTGGTACTTAAAAAATTATAAGATTTGCTCTGTATATATGATGGCACATAATTCAATGCTTGATGTACAAGCAAAACAGCGAGCTGCAAAACAAGCTCAACAGTAGGTTATGTTACAAAAAGACCGATTTGCTAATCGGTTTTTTTGTTCTGTATAAAATTGGTATAACCAAATGATATTTGACTGCGGGGAGTAAAAATGAAAAATACGGTTGTTATAGGTGCACAATGGGGAGATGAAGGAAAAGCAAAAATAACTGATTTGCTGGCTGAAAAAGCTGATTTGATAATCAGGTATCAAGGTGGTTGCAATGCAGGGCATACTGTTGTTGCAGGAGGTCAAACATATAAATTTCATCTTATCCCGTCAGGTATTTTATACAAAGATACAGTCTGTTTTATTGGCGCAGGTACCGTTATACATCCGGAGTCATTTGAAAAAGAGTTTAATGAATTAAAATCTCAAGGAGTAGATTTTAAAAATTTAAAAATTTCTCCTCTTGCTTCCATCACAATGCCATATCACATTGAAGTTGACGGTTATAGCGAAGCCCACGCAGGAAAAGGTAAAATCGGAACAACAAAGCGCGGTATCGGTCCGACTTATACTGATAAAATGCAAAGAATCGGATTAAAAATTCAAGATTTATATTCATATGAAGCCTTAAGCGAAAAACTGGATATGATACTTCCGATAAAAAATAAGCAGCTTGAAAAAGTTTATGGTCTTGAACCTTATACAAAAGATTGTATTATTTCTCTGTGTGAAAAGTATGCAGAATTGTTTAAACCATATGTAGCATTTGATTGGCAGGACATGCTTAACAGATACAAAGACCGAACAATCCTGTTTGAAGGTGCACAAGGCGTAATGTTAGATGTGGATTATGGGACTTATCCTTTTGTTACAAGCTCTAACCCTATTGGCGGCGGAGCTTCTACCGGAAGCGGTTATGGACCTACCGTAATTCAAGAGGTTGTAGGTGTTTCTAAAGCTTATGTAACCAGAGTAGGAGAAGGGCCTTTCGTCACCGAGCTTACTGATGAAACCGGTAAGAAGATACAGGAAGTAGGGCATGAGTTTGGCGTAACAACAGGCAGACCAAGAAGATGCGGATGGTTTGATTCTGTAATTATGAAATACGCCGTTTTGGTTGGAGGAATAACAAAAGTTGCTCTAACGAAAATTGATGTATTTGATGACTTTGATGAAATCAAAGTTTGTACTGCATATAAAGATTGCAGAAATGATAAAGTTTACACGACATATCCGACAGACGTATTTATTCATAAGTATTTAGAACCTATTTATGAAACCCTGCCGGGATGGAAAACTTCATTAAGCGATATTAGAAAATATGAAGATTTACCTGAAAACGCAAAAAAATATATTGCACGAGTAGAGGATTTAATAGGAGCGCCTATCGGCATAATCAGCGTGGGCCCTGATAGAGAGCAAACTATTTTTATTGAGCATTAGTTAAAATGTAAAACAATAAAAAAAGAAGAAACTTTGTTCAAGTTTCTTCTTTTTTGTTAGCCTATACAAGGCTTTTATACATTTCCAAATACTTTTTAGCACTTTCTTTCCAACTAAAATCAGCATTCATTGCAGATTTTCGCATTGCATTAAAAGTGTATTTATCTTTATAAACATATAATGCACAATTAATAGCATCCTTCATTGCCCAACCGTCATAACCCCAGAATTTGAAACCTGTTGAGTTATCAAGCGGATATCCTGTTACTGTATCTTCCAGACCTCCGGTAGCTCTTACTATTGGAAGCGAACCATAGCGCATTGCAATGAGTTGAGATAATCCGCAAGGCTCAAATTTGCTTGGCATCAAGAAGAAATCACTTCCGGCATATATCTGATTTGCTAAATCACCCCTGTATCCTACATATGCTCTGATATTCGGCGTATTATTTGATAACCATATAAACAAGTTTTCGTATGACTTATCACCTGTTCCCAAGAAAATAAAATCTGCTTCCAAATATTTTAAATCATTTTCCACCTGTCTTATCAAATCCAAACCCTTTTGGTCAACAAGTCTTGATATTAATGCAATTAACGGTCTTTCAGGGTTATATTTAAGCCCGAAGTACTCTAAAATTTTCTTTTTGTTCTCTTCTTTATTTTTCAAAGAATTAACATCATAATTTTTGACCAGAGTTTTATCTGTCTTTGGATTAAATACTGTATAATCAATACCGTTAACAATTCCAAGCAGCTTATTTGTATGACCTCTTAAAGTATAATCCATACCTTCGCCGTATTCGCCTGTTAGAATTTCTCTTGCATATGTTGGTGAAACTGCTACGACTCTGTCAGAGTAATTAATTGCACCTTTCATCCAATTAACTCTTCCGTAGTGTTCACATCCCCACTCATTGTATACAATATCTTTTCTCATATTTGCAAAATCCAGAATATCTTCAAACCAAACACCCTGATATGCAAGATTATGAATTTCGAATACATTCTTTGTTTTAGACCAAAATTCATCGAACTTATAGTTTGCTTTTATGTAGAGAGGAATCATTGCCGTATGCCAGTCATTAGAATGAATGATATCAGCTCTAAAGTTTAAATCTTTTGCATATTCTAATGTTGCAAGAGAAAATGCAATATATCTTTCGTGCTCATATCTCGGATCCAGCCAGCGAGGATAAACTTCTTGAAAACAAGAAAAATACCAGTCATTTTGTACAAAAAATACATTTATATTTGTTCCCGGAAGTTTTGCCATATGAAGTTTAAACTTTTGAGGAGAATACCCTCCGAATGTTATCCATTTTTCCGAGTTTTCAAGCTCTTTTAGCCCCCATTTATTATAATCAATGCAGCCATGCAAAGGTGTAAATATAGCTATTTCTGCATCTTTTTCCAAAGCTTTTGGCAGACTTCCGACAACATCTGATAAACCGCCGGCTTTAGAAAACGGTGCTACTTCTCCTGCTGCAAATAATATCTTCATACAAAACTCCTTATTTAACGGACTATAACTCTTTTAATAAAATTTGTGACAAGAAAATTATAAAACGATGTACCACTATTTGCAAGGCAGTTTATTTTTATATTTTACATATTTTATGTAATCAAACCCCCTTGGCGGGAGTTGAACCCGCGACCTTTGGCTTCGGAAACCAACGCTCTATCCAACTGAGCTACAAGGAGATTCTTAATTTTTTATTTCCCAAATCTTCTATTTCTGTTTTTATATTCCAAAATACACTTTGACAATTTATCTTTATCAAATTCCGGCCAAAATTCGGGAATAACTATAAATTCAGAATATGCAATCTGCCACAATAGATAATTTGAAACTCTCATCTCTCCACCGGTTCTGATTAATAAATCAGGATCAGGAATATTTTTTGTATAGAGATGCGAAGATATAGTTTCTTCTGTTACATTATTTATCCCTTCAGAAATAATATTATTTACGGCATTGACAATTTCGTCTCTTGAACCATAGTTAAATGCAATTTGTAAATTCACGCCTGTATTATTTTTTGTTGTTTCAACCGCATTAGCTAATATTTCTTGCAGTTTGGTACTAAGTTTTGTGGTATCACCTATGAATGAAATTACAACATTGTTTTCATCCATTTCCTTAAGTTCATTCTTTAATGTTTGTCCTAATAAATCCATCAGAAAATTGACTTCTTCCGGTTTCCGATTCCAATTTTCGGTAGAAAATGCATAAACCGTTAAATATTTAATTCCAAAATCATCAAAAGCTCTCATTGTTGCTTTTAAGGCATCAACACCTTTTTTATGACCGACTGCGGAGGGAAGATTGCGTTCTTTTGCCCATCTTCTGTTTCCGTCCATAATTATTGCTATGTGCTTCAGATTACATTCTTCTACAATTCTTTTTATATCTTCTTCCATAAACATCCTTAATAATTTTCCAGTAATTCAAATATTTTAAAAACAGGTTCCTTCAATAATTTTACATCAACTTCTTCATCAAGCTCCAGTGTTACTACAGGTATATTTTTTTCAATTCCCGCCCAAGTCCCGAAACTTCCGGGGGTAGGATATCCAATAGATTCTTCAACAGGATATTTTATTATTTGTGAAATTTTTTCTGAAATATCACGGGCATTGCCGTCATAATTTACTACCTTATATGGTGCATGCAGTGTTAGAATAAGTTTTGGCTGATTTTTTTCAACAATATCTATTATAAATTTTGTTTCGCTTTCACTCGCAGGAGAAGGACCACCATAAAAATTATCTTTCTTAGAAAGTTCCCAATTTTTTGTAGGGAAATTTCTGTTCAAATCAACGCCGTTATGATTTGTTCTTATGTTGTGTTCAACTCCATATTTATTTAAACATGGTATAAATAAAATATTTGTATCATTTTTTTTATTTACATATTCTTCAATTAAAAATTTTCCCTGCGGTTCATCTCCATGGAAGCACCCGATTACAAGGATTTGTGAGTCAATTTTTCCGTATTTCTCTATTTTCATAACAAATTGACCGCCTTTTACGGTTTGATAATTGCAAGCACATAATCTTCTGTAAAGAACTTATTTGCACAAGCCTGAATGTCTTCTGAAGTTACTTGTTTAATTTGTTCAATTACCGATTCCCTATAATTAAAATCTTTCCCCAGAATTGAATAGTACGCCATTATATTTGCCTGTTGGGAATTTGTTTCGGATAAGAATTGCTGTTTGCCTATAAGATTATTTTTTGCATTGTGTAATTCTTCTTCACTGACTGGAATTTTTTTTATTTTTTCTATCTCTTCTTTAAATCCGGCTATGGAAGTTTGGATATTGGAAGGTTCTGTACCTATATATATACTGAAAACAGCAGATTTTAAATGAGTTTCATATGATGTTCTAACAGTATATGCAAGCCCTTTTTTCTCTCTTAATTCCAAAAACAATCTCGAACTAAGACCGCTTGCTCCAAGTATAATATTCAATAGCATTAAAACCGGATATTCTTTATCATTTATGGTTCCGACTCTCCAACCTTGCAGAATCTGAGCCTGATTTGCATCTTCTTTTATAAGTTCAACATAATCCTTCTTTAGAATATTTGGAACCGTTATATCTGATTCATGATTTGTTGCATTTGGCAATTGTCCCAAATACTTTTCAAGAAGTCCGTTTTCTTCTGCATCACCGACCAGAACTACAGATTTTCTTCCTGTATCCAGTATAGTTTTATAAGAATTAATAACATCATCTTTTGTAATATTATCAATTTCATCAAGAATCATAGTATAGCTATGCCCGTAAAAATGATTCTTATATATAGTTTTTGTAAATAAATCAGATACTTTGACTTTTGCGGAATCTAATTCTGCCATTAATTCACCCTTAAGTTTTGCCTTCTCTTTTTCAGCTTCTTCAAAAGTTGAATTCAAAACAATTTCACTTAGAAGAGACAGCGCAAGTTCAAAATCCTCATTTAGACAAGTAAAACGTATCCTTAAATAGTCTGATTTCATCTCAGAACTTAATTCTATTGCATTTTCATCTAAAATATTAGCTAGTTCCTCGGAAGAATACTTTTTAGTTCCCTTTAACAAAAGTCTGTTCATTAAAGAGTACTCGCCTGCATATTTCTCTTCCTTATTAATTGATATATTTAAAGTTAGTGCAACTCTCGGTGTATTTTTATTTTGCTTTATGCAAACTTTAATTCCGTTTTGTAAAATAAATTCATTCATAGTCAAATTGTAACATAAAGAATAATAAAATAATATTTAAAAAATAAAAAGCCTCTTAATAAGAGGCGGGGAATTTTAAGTTAATAGGTATACACTTCACATTTACTACACACTAATAGTTTTTAGAGTTATATTTTAATCTTTTTGTTTTGAATTTAGCTATCATTGTTTACTCCTAACTAAGTCCAAACTTCGGAACATAATCCTGAACTTGTTCTTTTAACAGATTTTGACAAGATTCTTTCATTGCTTTCTTCATCTTTAATTGACCTTCTATTGCATTTAATTCAAGCTCTATTTCTTTTTCTATTTCAGACATAGCATCGACTTCCTGCTGCTTAAGAGCCTTCATGGATTCTTCTTTAAATCTTGCAAAAGCACTCATTTCATATTGCATTTGGGTCATTTGATTTCCTGTCCACGGAACTAAACCACTCATTTTATAATATTGCAATTGCTGCATCGCACTCATAGAACTTGCCTGATTAGAATATTGAGCAAACATTGTAGCTCTTGGAATAAGTTCTGCTGATAGACCTGCTATATTGCCCATCGTCATTATTGATGAACTGCCAAGTTTGCCGGCATACTTCTGGTAGTGGGACAACCTTGTGCGAACACGCATTTCTTCCCTTTCCAGGTCATTTATTTCACGAGTTAATCGCTGGACTTGCCAGAACGCCAGTAACATAGTAAACCTACCTAACTTTTAAACTAACCTTTTGTAACCTTACATGTATATAAAGTCTTTTGAATTCATGAAATTGCCTTTTTTAAAGAGAATTGTTAAGTTTTGTAACAAAGTTTTTTAAATAAATTATTTTTTGCTGTTGGTATAATATGTAATAGAGTAATATTAATAAAAGGAGAGAATATGATAAAAGACAATATTAAAAGAGCGAATACCTATTATAATTTATCCGATAATTTAAAAAAGGGATTTGAATGGATAAAAAATCACGATTTAAAGAACTTATCTGACGGAAGATATGAAATATCAAAAGATATATATGCTAATCTGCAAAGTTATACGACAAAAGACGATGCTCCGTATGAAGCTCATAGGGATTATATCGATATACAGTATATGGTATCAGGCGAAGAATTATCAGGTGTAACTGATTATTCAAACTGTAAAACCTCAGAAGAATATAACAAAGAAAAAGATATAGAATTTTTAAGCATTAATACTAAAGAAGAATTTTATAAAATTAAAGAAGGTGAATTTTTCGTATTTTTCCCGCATGATGCACATAAACCTGCGTTAAAAAGTATAGAAAACAGAAATGTAAAAAAGGTTATTGTAAAAGTTCATGTATAAACTATACGGCAGCAAGTAAAAATATACTTGCTGCCGCCACTTATACGAGAAGGAGGTAATCTTTTTATGCTGCAAAAATATTTACAATACCTTTACTTATTTCAAAATTTACAAGTTCATCATTATAAGGATTTTTTTCTGAACTGTCATTGGTTGTTCCAAGTATTTCCCACAATTCTCCGAACTTAGGCTCTTTTCTTTTATCATTTGCATGTGCTTTTAAGTATTTTAGAGTTTCTTTTAAAGAATTATTTAGTGTAATTTGGGTAGAAGCTTTTAATACAGATGATTGCGCTTGCATTACGTTTTCAGTTTCTCCGAAAAGAGTTTGCTTCAAAACTTCAGCTGCTTTTTCAGTAGAAGCACCATTATTTTTTAAAATATTTTTGGCTGTACTTCTTAAAATATCATATTTTTCAAATCCCATTGATGTCGATACGTTTAACATACCCTATTCCTTTTTAATTTTCTTAGCTTCTTGCGTTTTCCCTTTGTATTATAGTTATCGGCACAATTTTCAAAAACTTTAGGATTTATAACAAAAATTTCTTAAATTGTTACAATTCTTTACAAAAACGCTGGTAAAAGCGCAATTTAACCGATTTTATAGTATTATTGAATAATAGTTTGGAGGAAGAAATGTCGGTTGTTTTAGAACAAAAACAAGGTTTAATTGCGGGAGATGGTTTATTACCCGTAAAAATGGCTCAATATGCAAAAGAAAACGGTTTTGATGTAGTAGCTATATCCCTATCGGATGACAATTATAAGCAATTAAAAAAGTATTGTTCTAAAGTCTATTCATTTTGCCCCGGAGAAGCTCTGAAAATAGAGCAGGTTTTAAAAGATGAAGGCATAAAGCAGTTAACATTTTTGGGGAAAGTAAGTAAAACCATTATACTGAAACGTCCAAAATTTGATTCTAAAGCTATAGATTTTATAAAAAAAGCGGTCAGATTAAATGATGACAAGGTTATGCTGATGCTTATTGATGAGCTTGAAAAAATCGGTATTACAATTTTGGATCAAACATTATTTATAAAAAATTTAATGATTCCGTCAGGCGTCTTAGGGAAGGTACAGCCTACACAAGAACAGGTTGATGATGTAAATTACGGCTATTGGCTTGCAAAAGAAACAGGTAAATTAGACATCGGTCAATCTGTTGTTATTAAAGATAAGATGATTATGGCTGTCGAAGCAATTGAAGGTACCGATAAATGCATTAAGAGAGGTTGTAAGATTGCAAAGAAAAATTCCAGAATTATAAAAGTTGCAAAACCCTCACAAGACAAAAGATTTGATATCCCTGCAATCGGACTTAAAACATTAAAAACAATGAAAAAATACAAGGCTGATTTAATTGCTGTAGAAGCCGGTGAAACAATAATTGTAGATAAAGAAGAAGTTGTAAAATTTGCTGATAAGCATGGTATAGTCGTTATGGCGGTATAACCTATCCGACAATTTAAAAACACGTGGAGCAATCAATTAAAATGAAAGTTTTTATTATTACAGGTGAATACTCCGGTGATATTCATGGGGGGAAGGTTGCTGAATTATTAAAAGAGCAAATGCCTGATATAGAAATAGAAGGAATCGGCGGTGAGAATTTAAGCAGAGCCGGAGTAAAACTTTTTTGTGACCATTCTAAAATGTCAGGCTTTGGATTAAGCTTAAAAATGATAATTGACCATCTTCAATTGGAAAAAAAAGTATCAGATTATATTATTAAGGATTTTAAGCCTGATTTGGTATTGTGTATTGATTACGGAACTTTTAATTTGCGTGTTGCAAAGAGATTAAAAGGAACGGGAATAAAAGTGTTTCATTATATACCGCCTCAAGTTTGGGCTAGCAGGAAATGGCGTATTAAAGGAATAAAAAAATATATAGATAAAGTTTTATGTATATTTCCATTTGAAGAGGATATGTATAGACAATACGGTATAGATGTTCACTATTGCGGTCATCCTTTAATAAAACAACTTTCCGATAAGGCAAATAAAGAGGAGTTTTTTAACAAATACGGTCTTGATATAAACAGACCTCTGGTTTCAATATTTCCGGGCTCAAGACCTTTAGAATTAAAATTTCTGGCAAAAACTTTAATAAGCGGAGCTGAAAAATTGCATCAAAAACATCCTGAAATACAATTTTGCATTTCTCATGCACCAAACTTAAAGGACAACGTTTTTGATAAATATATTAAAAATCCTAAATTTAAAATTATAAAAGGTGAAAATCAGGCGTTGTTGAGCGTGTCTGATGCGTTAATACTGGCATCCGGTACAGTCGCACTTGAAGCATCATTGTATCAAGTACCTATGATTATTGGATATAAAGGGCCTTGGATTTTGTATATTGCATATTTAATATTCAGATGTATAAACAAAGTTTCTTTGCCAAATATTGTAACCGGTGAAGACATTGTTCCGGAACTGATTCAGCAAAAATTCACATCCGATAATATATGTTTCGAAATAGAACGTTTGCTATATGAAAAAGAATACAGAGCAGATATAATTCAAAAACTCGGTCACGTGAGAGAAAAATTATCTGATAAATTTTCTGCACAAGAAGTTGCGAATATAATATCAGAAATGTTTAAATAAATCTAACTTGCCTGAGGTGCAAACCATGCTGTTACATTTCTGCCTTCAACCATTGGTTTTTTCTCAATAACAATAGAATCTTCAGCTAAATCTGCAATAAATCTGTTTGCAAGATCAATAGCAAGGCTTGAATGCTGCATTTCTCGTCCTCTTAACATTACAACGAGTTTAACTTTATTTCCCTGTGAAATGAATTTTCTTATACTTTTCAATCTGACTTCATAGTCGTGCGTATCAATTTTATAACGAACTTTTACCTCTTTAATATCAACAGTGTGTTGTTTCTTTTTAGCTTCTTTTGCTTTCTTTTCGAGTTCGTACCTATATTTACCAAAGTTCAATATCTTTGCAACCGGAGGAGCTTGATTTGCGCTTATAACAACTAAATCTAAGTCTGCGTCTTCTGCCATCTGCAGTGCTTTTGATGTTGGAACAACACCTACATTATTTCCGTCAGCATCGATTAATCTTACTTCTTTAAATCTTATTTTTTCATTTATTAAAGGTTTATCTTTTCCTTTACCTGCAATTCTATCTTCGTTTGAAATAGTTATTCTCCTTATATTATATATATTTACATTTTTTATAATATCATGCTTTCCTGTTTTTGCAAGGGGTATAGCTGTAAATAAAAATTTTTGAACAAACTATTTATCAAACTGAATTTTAGGTTTAGTTTTTGCAAACATTCAACCGTGTCTAGGGTAACATTATCTTAACATCTTATTGAAATCACTCTTTTGTAATGATAAACTCTAAATCATAAGAAGAAAAGGAGTGCAATATGGTTTGTTTAACATCAAAAAAGAATGACGCTAAACTTGTGAGTGAAGCGCTTAAAGTTTTAGGAAAAGACAATTTAGCTTTAATTATCCATGGAAGCAGTTTCCCTTCAATGGAAGGAGAAGACACAGGTTTTGGAACGTATAATTCTAAAGCCGGTCACTCATTAATTGACTACGCATCCGGCATATTTAATGCTTTACAGCTCGGACCTGCTGGTAAAACAAAAAGTTCTGATTCATCACCATATACCGGTACTATTTTTTCAGGGAATCCGTTATTTATTGACCTTAAACAATTAACAGACAAAAAATGGGATTCCATTTTATCTGAAGAAACTTTTGAAAAAGTAGTAAATAATAATCCGAAACAAAACACAGGAAGAACTTGCTACTCATACATATTTAATGCTCAAACAGAAGCGCTTAAAGAAGCTTGGGAAAATTTTAAACATAAGGAGCACAAAGGCTTATTTCCATCTCATTTATTAAGAGATTTCGAGCATTTTAAAAAAGAAAATGCGTTTTGGCTTGAAAATGATTCTTTATATGAAGCTCTTTCCATAGAAAATAACAACGATTACTGGTATATCTGGAAAAACGAAACTGATAAAAGACTTTTAAATCCAAAAAATGATGAAGAAAAGAAAGCTTTTGCAAAACGAATAGATGAGATTAAAAATAAATATGCAGATGATATAGAATTTTATAAGTTCTGTCAATTTATTTTAGAAAAACAAAACGAAGAAACAAAAAAATATGCATTATCTAAAGGAATAAAAATGATAGCAGACCGTCAAGTAGCATTTTCTGACAGAGACGCATGGGCTTATCAATCATTATTCTTAGAAGGCTGGTTCCTTGGCTGTCCGCCTGATTATTTCTCTAAAGACGGTCAAGCATGGGGATTCCCTGTTATGGATCCTGAGAAAATGTACAATAAGAACGGTTCTCTGGGTGAAGGCGGGATATTAATGAAAAATCTTTATAAAAAGATGTTTAAGGATAATCCCGGAGGAGTCAGAATTGACCACATTGTAGGTTTAATTGACCCTTGGGTGTATAAAGCAGGCAAAAAACCAATGTGTGAAGAAGGTGCAGGCAGATTGTATTCTTCTCCGGAACATCCGGAACTGAAAAAATACGCAATTGCTACTGAAGCTGATTTGGATTTAACTTTGGAAGCTGACAAAGAAAAAAGAGTTAAATCTCTTTCTGATAAACAAATTGAATTGTACGGCAGACTTATTGAAAAAATCGTAATTGCAGCAGCAAAAGAATGCGGATTGGACAAAAATGCAATAGTATGCGAGGATTTGGGAACTCTTACAAACCCTGTAGATGCAGTTATGAAAAAGTACGGGTTACAGGGTATGAGATTAACTCAATTTGTTATTCCGGAAAAAGAAGACCATCCTTACAGATGCAAAAATATTACAGAAAATGTTTGGAATATGGTAGGTACACACGACAATAATCCAATAGCGAAATGGGCAGAATCAATGATAAATACTCATGAAGGTTATTTACATGCTAAAAATCTTGTGGAAGATTTGTTTGCGGAAGCTGATAATAAGGATGATATTATTGTAAGATTAACTCAAGATAAAGATTATTTAATATTCGTAAAGCTTGTAGAAATATTTGCTTCTAAAGCAAAGAATGTTCAAATATTCTTTACTGATTTCTTTAATATTAATGAAACATATAATACACCGGGGACATCAGGGGATCAGAATTGGTCACTGAGACTTCCCAATAATTATCAAGATTTAAATGCAATAGATCTTCAAGCGATTTTAAAGCAGGCAATTTTATCAAGAGGTAAAGAGTTTGCTGATAAGCACTCTAAACTGGTTAGCAAGCTGTAATTTATACTTAAAATAAAAAAGAGGGTGTACAGCAGTACATCCTCTTTTAAATAGATTTAATTTATCACTTATATTAGCAATATACCGTAAACGGCAATAGTATCGGCTATAATCCGAATAGTAGAATTCAAATTAATAATTAATTTACCACTGTTCTTATCCGAGCCATTTAATAATTCTGTTTGCTATTGTATCAAAACCGAATTCAGTTCCTAATGATTTTGGTTCTATATTTTTTGAATAATATAAAACCGGAACTTGTTCTCTGGTATGATCAGTTCCGGGAACTGTCGGATCACAGCCATGGTCTGCAGTAATAATTAATAAATCGTTTTCTGAAATTAATGGCAGAATTTTTCCCAAATACAAATCTATTTCTTCGATTGCATTTCCGTAACCTTTAGCATCATTTCTATGTCCGAAAAGCATATCCGTATCAACAAGATTTGTAAATATTATTTCTTTAGAATCATCAGTAATATTTACATTTGTGTATTTGATAGAATCTAAATCCAACGTTCCGTCAATTGCTTTTATAGTTAATTCCAATCCTTCTTTATTTGAACCCGTATGAACAGCATGTGTAATTCCTGCTTTAGAAAAGATATCTTCAATTTTGCCTATCCCAATAACTTTTACCCCTAAATCTTTGTATCTGTCTAATACTGTTTTTTTAGGGGGTGCCATTGAATAATCTCTTCTATCCTTTGATATTCTTGTAGGTTTTCCGTCAATAATTTTATACGGTCTTGCAATCACTCTGGCTGTATTATAATTACCTTCGTCTAATAGTTTTCTTGCAACCCTGCACCAATTATAAAGAGTGTCCAGCGGTATTAAATCCGTATCAACGGCGATTTGAAATACACTGTCTGCAGACGTATATACTATAGGATATTTTGTTTTATGGTGTTCTTCGTTTAGTTTTTCGATTATCGCGGTTCCGCTTGCGGGTATATTTGCAAGAATACCTCCGCAATTAGTTTTGGATATAAATTTGTTAATAAGTTCATTAGGGAATCCATTTGGATAAGTTGCAAACGGTTTATCTGAAACAAGTCCCGCTATTTCCCAGTGACCTGTTGTAGTGTCCTTGCCTTTGGATTTTTCTTTTAAAATCCCATACTGTGCAATAGGAGTATTGATTTTTTGAATTCCTTCGTAATCACCAAGATTTCCTAATCCCATTTTCTCAAGATTCGGAGTTTTTAACCCGTTATTATAATGACAAACATTCTTCAGAGTATTGCACTCCGCAACATCTCCAAAATCCGCATAATCTTCCATTGCTCCGCAGCCCATAGAATCAATTACTATGATTATTGCACGTTTTCTATTCATATATATCCTCCACACTCTCAAAATTATATCACAATTTTAGTTTGTATTAAATTTAATTCTTTTATGTTAACATTAATCTATATACTTAAAGGAGAAAAATTATGCAAGCAAGACGTGCATCAAGAGAATTGGCACTTATATTATTTTCACAGTTTGAAAAAGAAATTACTAAATATTCAAAAAAAGATTTTGAAGACATTATGGTTAAATCCGTTAGAATTCTCTCAAATTCAGCAATGGAAGACCTTAACTTAACAGTCGGTTCTTTAATTGATATCAAAGAAGGTTTATCTTCATATGAAGCAGAACACGAATCTAATTTATCACGCCCTATGGGTGCAAAAAATAAACCGGTTCAAATTCCTATGACTGATGAAATGATAAGTAAAGTCGATACAATGCTTGATGTAGCGGAAAAAGCAATACTGGCTCTTGAGATTGCAGAGTTTACAACATTAGAGAACCAATCCGAAGTTCAAAACTATACCGTAGAGATTGCAGAACAGTTTAAAATTAATCACAAAGCTGTTGATAATGAGATTCAAAAATATTCAAACGGATGGGATATTTCAAGGCTTGTCAAAATCGACAAAGATATTTTAAGAATTGCAATTACGGAACTCCTTTATACTAAAGGCGCTCCTATTAAGGTTATCGTTGATGAAGCCGTTGAACTTGCGAAAAAATATTCTACAGAAGATTCTTCATCTTTTGTTAACGGTATATTAGCAAAAGTTATCGTTGAAAACGGTCTAAAGGGGTAAATCTGAGGGGTAAAAGGGATAAAAGGGGTAAAGTAGTAAAAACCGCAATACTTCTAAACCTGTAAATAAATTCCGACACAAAATATATAATATTAGGTATAATATGTTTAATTTTTTTAATAATTTAAAAAGTACTGTATCAAAAACCGCACAAGCTCTTGTTGGGAATATTGTAAACAATGTTTCGGAGGAGGAAGAATTCTCGGAATTTGTACTCGAAGATATGGAAGACATGTTAATAAGTGCGGATTTGGGTGTAGATTTTGCATCCGAGCTTGTAGATAAATTAAGAAATCAAAACAAAATTAAACCTTCTCAAGTAAAAGATTTTTTAAAAAACGAATTTATTAATATTTTGAATACAACAGGAAATTCAAAACTAAACTACAAAGAAAATGAATTAAATATATATTTTATAACCGGTGTAAACGGCGCCGGAAAAACTACATTAATAGGGAAGCTTGCATATAAATTTAAACAAGAAGGTAAAAAAGTTCTTGTAGCCGCAGGGGACACATTTAGGGCTGCTGCAGAAGAGCAGGCGGATATCTGGTCTAAGCGTTCAGGTGCTGACATAGTAAGACGGGATAAAGCAGACCCCGCTTCTGTTGTATATGAAGCAATACAAAAAGGACGAAATGAACAATATGATGTTATTCTCGTTGATACCGCCGGCAGACTTCAAAACAAGTTTAATCTAATGGAAGAACTTACAAAAATAAAAACAGTAATTGATAAAAATGCCCCGGATGCATTACGTGAAAGCATATTGGTTCTTGACGCAAATACAGGACAAAATGGATTGCAGCAGGCAAAGGTTTTCAAAGAATGTGTAAATTTAACATCCGTTGCACTGACAAAATTGGACGGTTCTGCTAAGGGTGCTATTGTCCTTGCTGTTGCTAAAGAGTTCGGACTTCCGGTAAAATTAGTCGGAGTCGGCGAAAAAATGGAAGATTTAAAGGATTTTGACTCTGTAGAATTCATTAATGCAATTTTTGACTGACATATAACACCCCTCCTCCACCAATCGGGGAATGAGTTCTCTCTTCGGATAAAAAAATATAGAGAGATGCGATATTAATAAATATCAAGCAATATAGCATGAAATAAAAAGATAAAATTCTTTTATAACTTGATTGTTTAAGTAATATTTGTTATCATACAAATATTAAATGATAATAAAATCAGAAGGAGAGATTATGAAAAAATTTGGGTTCACTTTAGCAGAAGTTTTG
>ODAI012120626.1_pt1 | contig 46034 bp, 71 predicted proteins | sample 1539321 | NCBI WGS metagenome assembly ODAI01 (sample SAMN02144231, study PRJEB22623) | gut metagenome | biome: sheep rumen | host: Ovis aries | place: New Zealand
CCAAGGTATGACATGAAAAAAGCCTGGGCAATAAGACTCGTCAACCGATATTTAAACAGTGAAAATGAAAAAGATCTTCGCGCTTTTCAAGGTGCGATAGAAGACTGGGATAAAAAACTGGATTATTGTTTTAGAACAGGTTTGCTTGTCCACTGCCCAGATGAAATCGATTATGACCTTCGTGATTATATTTTAAAGATTCGAAAAAAGGAGGGTTGCGACGATGAAGAAACTGATTCACCGATGGAACAGGTGGCTGGAGTGGAAGAATCTAGCCTGGATGTTCCCATGGTGGAAGAAAATACTGATATTTCTCGGAATCATTCGGAATGAATGGTTTGAAAAATTTTGGGATTGGAGGAATGAGAAATGAGCTTGTGTTTTTATAACAATGATGCTGTATGTACTAATAAAAAGAGTCCAGAAACATTTGGTAAGAGATGCATCGAGGCAGATAATCTGTTGAAGAACGAACAAACTTATTGTCGGCGTCACATTGAAGAGGCTAATCCTGACGAAGCATTGTCAAATGAAATTTGTTTATATTTGTTCAATGGGAAATGCGCTAATGGATTATGTTCGGCTTGGAACAAGTCCTGTGTACGAAACAGCGTCGAATCATGTGGCCTTTTCGTATCGTGGGATAAGTTTAAGAAACAAAACGAGAAAGAAACGACGCAACAAGATAACGTAAACCATCCGAATCATTACTGCCAGGGCGGTATCGAATGCATTAAGGCCATCGAAGCTTCTATGACGCCCGAGGAATTTCAGGGGTATTGCAAAGGAAACGTCATAAAATATTGCTGGCGTTTTCGTGAAAAGAATGGGCTCGAAGATCTGAAGAAAGCTCAAGTTTATCTTGGCTGGATGATCAAGTCGAAAGAAAAGCAGGAACAGAACACACATTAATGAATAAAAGGAGACCGGCCTTATGGGAGAACTGGAAACTTATATTTACAAGCTGGCAAAGGCACTTCATAACAAAGACAAAAAACAGCGAGATCAGATTCTGGCAGAGCTGAGGCAACTCGGTATGGACAGCTCTACAGCACTTACTCTCGCGATGGATTATTCAGTAGACTAAGGAGAAAACTTATGAACTACTTTTTCGCCGGACTCATTCTGGTGGTCTGGTTTTTTCTACAGATGGGACTTCAGTGGAGCACTGAGCATAAGACGAACATAAATGTCGTATATAGTATCGGAACATTTCTGATTCTCGGCGTAATTTACTGGGTTCCGTTTTGGCTGATATTTTTGAGGTAAACGGAGGATTATAATGATCATTTACCGACCACACAGAGGATCACTCTCAGATGCGCTTTCTGAAGCAAAAGAATTCTCAACATGGCAAGAACTAAAAGAATATGTTGCTTCGACTTGGAACGACATTGGATATTGGCGGACCGAAGCTTCGGATGTAACAATTAAGGATAATCCAATGGAGGATACGCGAATTGGCTGGAAGGATACAAGAACGGTACTACTAACAGGCCATGCGGTTGGCTTTTGTGCGACACAATATCCGACAACCGAAGATTTTTGAGGTGAGATATGGTATGGATAGTATAATGGGCATAATTTTATGAATTGGAGCGCTTTTCATATTTATTTTATGTCTTATAGGTTGTGTACAAGAAGCTTATATAACAGCATATACGATTAGTGGCTGGTGCATGCTAATCTATGCTAATTTAGAAGATATAAAGGAGATACTTAAAAATGACAGAAACTCAAAACATGATTGTAATCGGGACCGTGGATCAGATTAATGCGGTTCTGAAATGTATTAATCTGAATTTTCCAAATCAGGATCTTTCGACACTTGAGAAAAACGGATGCTTTTACACTCTGAATAGTGTAGGAGTAGAGATTATTCTAAAAAAGTGAGGTTGCTATGAAAAAGATTATCGCGGTACTACTCGTACTTATATTTGCAATCTTTCTCAGCGGCTGCAATAAGCAAATTATCGATCTGACTTATAATTACAACTACGGAACAATCTACTCTCCTGGCGGAGATATTATCGCGCAGGGTAAAGTACAGTCATGGACCGATTACGAGGACGGAGACCAGCTGCAAGTTAAAATCGACGGCGTTATGTATCTAACGCATGCAAATAATGTGGTTCTGGAGGCGAGATAAGATGGAAGAACGTCGGACATTCGCTGAGTGGCTTACGGATTTTATACTCACACATCCTAAAATTAGTATAACAATATCGCAAGGTATATATGGTTGTTTAGAAATTTCAATGACTAGAGAAACCTCATCAGGACTTAAAAAGAAATGCAGTTATCTATCAACCATCGATATGTACTCGCAAGTAGAAATAAATCTAGATAACAAATTAATTGATGTTTGCGAAAAACTAGTAAAGGAGATTGAATATTATGGATGAACTACGTTATAAGGAAGTACGCTTTGACAAGTGGTGCCAGAAATGTAAGCACTATGCTCATAAATTCCCAAAAGAAAAGTTTTCATTCGAGGCCCAGGATCCGTGCAATACCTGCCTTGAAGCCGAGAATTCCATGCGCAAAGGATCTGAGAAGCCGGAGTATTGGGAGGCAAAATGAGTAACGCTGAGCATCTTGTTGAGAACGTGATATTTGGTATGAAAAGCGGAAAGCATGCCGATGACGTTATTAATGAACCCGGCAACGTTGCAATGCTAAACGACAAACATACCAGCATTTCAGCTGATGAGGTTGTCAGAATCGCATGCCATGTGGTGTATTCGCTGTACGATGGAAAATTTCCAGAGGTTTGATTATGATATTTCACTTCTCAATACCAACACCTGAAAACTGCATTTCGTGCCAGTTCAAAGAGGTTCGTGTCTCATCTGGATACGGACATCTTAAACTTCGATGCATGATCGATCCATCGCTTGATATTTTGGCAAAGGATGGATTAACAAAACGATCGGACAATTGTCCTGGAAAGGTGGAGGAAGAAAATGACAAAACCTGATGTTATTTATATTTGCAAAGGTGAGGGCATGTCTTGTTATCTGCATCCATACTGTACGTTTCGTGGTGATCCCGTCGCGGAAGGTGATCCGGTCTGCTCTCATACACGTAAGCCTAAATGTGCAAAGTATGGAGCCTGTGAGGATCCTGAGAATCATCCGGAGCGGTTTATATTTCAGGAACGACAGGAGAACTGCGGACCAAGTTATTATTGGGAGGAAGAAGCCAAATGATCTATGTGCTTACGCTTACTAAGATATGTCCAGGAGAACCAACCGGTTATATTTCAGATCTCTGGGAGGACGCCTGGACTGATCGTACTGCTGCCGAGAGAGCCTTTAAAAAGCTGGAACTCGGACCTGTATATTTTCGCAAAGAGCTCTGGGTTAAGGAGCCGGGTGGAAGACGTAAGCTTTTGATGGAGGAACGGTATGCCGGTTAATTCTGTAGAAAATCGACTCTTATTATATTCCGTTGATGGGAATAACTATAGTCCGATTCCCCTGTCGCTCTATGATATTTCCATCGACGATGTCGTAGAGACCAATGTCTCTCAAACTATTAAATATCTTCTAAATCCAGTTTTGATGACAATCACTTTACCGCATAAGAAAATGTCCCGTAAGAAATTCAAGAAATGGCTTATGTCTAGAGGTTTTCACAGAGATATCGCTGAATGGTTTTGTAATGCTGTGAAATCCTTCCGTGGCAAATATAGTTATGAGTGTCTATATTTCTGTAGTCAATTCTTAGAAGGGCCGGAATTTTTGTGTGATTTTTTGATGGATATCCTATTTCCAATCAATAAGTAAGGAGATAAACAAATCATGGATGAAATGAAAACTGTTACTGTAAATGAAACCAGCGTTGAGGAATTCATGAAGCCAAGATGCAAGGTTAAACCAGGCGACCGCATTTATCGTAAGCATAGAAATATGACCGTTCCGGATCGCATGGAGGTGACTGAAGTAACTCCTGCCGAGACCGGATATTTTATTAAGTGTAAATATATGTATCATGGAATTGGTGTGCAGGAGAGAACATTCAGTGATGTGATATTTCGGGATGAAAACTGGGTTGTTGAAAAGAAAGGAATTGACTTTTAATGACTCCATCTCAAATTCTTATTTCGAATGCTCAATACTTCTGTAAAAAACAAGGAATCAGGATCCAAGATTTTGAAGAAGAGCTGGGTTTTCGTCGTGGATATTTGGCGACCATGTTTCGAAGAGAGACTCCGATCGATCTGGACAGAGCAGTTAAGATTTCTGAAAAGTTTAATATCTCTTTAACCGAAATGATCAGCTGTGATATTCAGAGACAGGAACGGATTATTGCACTTGAAAAAGAACTTAGTCAACTGAAGAAAGAGGAAGGACTTAAATGAATTATGAGAAATTTAATGATGCAATGTGCAAACTTAGACAAGCGGAAGAAGATCTGAATAAGTTGCGTTGTAGTGTAGCCGCTGCAACTAATGAGGTTGATAGAAAACCGCAGAAGTTTCAGGAAAGCAATGATGAAGAATATCGTAAAGGGCTTAAAGATCTGTACGAAGCCTTTCGCATTATTGCTGCCGAAGATGGAATGTCTGCTTCTGATTTAAAAGATGCATTTGGTACTTGTTCGATATGCGATATCGTACTTGGATTTACTTCTGAAGAAATTATTGGCAAGGCACTCGAATGGAAAACCAAGCAGAAAAAAGAAGAACAGGAACTTCATGTTGGTGATGAGATTATAACGGATAACGGTCTAATCGGAATCATTACAGATGTCTGCGATGACGATGGCACAGTATGGCTATCCTATAGACTAACACCGGCAACACGCGGTCTTGATTTTTGTTGGGCCTATAATGCTAAATGTAAGAAAACAGGACGGCACTTTGACAACATTCCATTTGATTATAATCCAGAAAAAGAGGAGGAAACAAACAAATGAGTTTAGCATATGACGAATACCTGGCCGAGCATATCGGCAATGTAAATAAGGGTCTTCACTGGATGCTGGATAATCTATTCCTCAGCCAGAAAGAAAAGACCGCAATTGAGACCGCTATGACGGAGTTTAATCACGATGAGAGCAAGTATTCAACCGAAGAATACAATGCTTATGACCAGTATTTCTATGGAGGGAATCGAAGTTACAAGGTAGTACAGGACTTTAACTACGCCTGGCTGCATCATATCCATCAGAATCCACACCACTGGCAGTATTGGGTGCTGCTGGAAGATGATCCTGAAGAAGAGGGATGCGATTTGAAATACCAGCCTGGAACTGGAGAGTACAACGCACATATTGGTAAATTCCCGATTAAGACCCTTCTCATTCCACTGCCTTATATTTTCGAAATGATTGCAGACTGGTGGACTTTCAGCTGGAAGGAAGGAAACCTGTTTGAGATCTTCAACTGGTATGCTGATCATCGAGCTAAGCAGTATATTCACCCGGAGAGCAGGGAGATAATCGAGTATATTCTTGTAAAAATCTGGAATATACTCATCATGCAGGAGACTGTTGCCGAGCATGATATTTCGGAGATTGAAGCTCAGTATAAGCGGCTTTGGATGGAGCAGGATAACAATACTCAAAATTATCATGATCTCTTCTGGGAATCAGGGAAACCGCCCGTACCTACAATTAGTCACTCAATTACCGAACCACTCGGCAAAGTCATCAATGTTCACGAAACCGAAAACGGACTTGAAATTACTGTGGAGCATTCGGATGAGGAAGATCATCTCGAGCATCATGGAATCCTTGGGCAGAAATGGGGAGTAAGAAGATATCAGAATGCTGATGGAACAAGAACGGCTGAAGGAAAACAAAGAGAAGCGCACACCAGACGAACTAATAATGCGCTTAGCACTGTCGATGCCGTTAACAAAATAGTCGCAACTCTTCCGGAACAAGAACAGTTAATGCTTGGCGTCGGACGTAACGATAAGAAATGGATTCCAGATGACAGACGAAAGCAAATTGCTTCTGAAATTGCAAAGACTTTTATCGAATACGACGGGGACGAACCCGTTTCAATGCTCGAGATTTGGGATATTGGCGATGGAAAAGCTGATATCGCTTTGGCTACAAATCCTAAATATCGTGGTACTGGTGTTACATCCAAAAACATTAAGGCCGCCGTTGATTGGTTTAATAGTGGAAATAATAAGCAGTTCGATCAGCTTCAGTGGAATAATCTCAAGATGAATCCTAAGTCAGGACAGATTGCCGAACATTATGGATTCGGAGACTATGACGAAGATGACAAATGGGAGTATAGACGGATATTTAAAGATAAGCCGATTAAACACTCCGAACCCGAAGACGACGAAGATCTCTATGGAGTTCCGGAGCTCAAGAAATTCCCTATGCCAGACAAGAAGCACGTGAAATCAGCTATCAGATTCTTTAACTATGTCGATCCGAAGTATGAAAAGGAACTGGCAGAGGCTATTATCGAAAAAGCTGAGGAGTTTGGGCTGGATCTGGAGAGTGATATTTCGGTCGGGGATGAGAACATGTTTAAGAAATATATAACCGCTGATGACAGCAAAGAAAGTAATAAAGATCGCGTACTTACCCACTATGGTATTAAAGGACAGACCTGGGGAGAAAGAAGATTCCAGTATGCTGACGGTTCGCTAACACCGGAAGGGCGAAAGAGATATTTGAAAGAATCAAAGCTTGATCCATCAAGTAAGAAGGACTCGAAGAAATCAGATCCTTTGTTTGATATTTCAAAGCTTGGTAAGGGAACTTATACGCCTCCCGGAGCGCCCGGACCCGATGGACGAGTAGGATCTGTGACCGGAGCTAAAGAGCCAGAGTATGATCAGTGGGAGAAAAACTTATATTCTGAGTTTGAAAAGAGCGGAATCAATCCTTCGAATATGTCGGATGCCGAATTCAAGGCGCTTCTTGTTAAGAAGGGAATCCTCAAAGAAGATGCTGCGGATTCTCTTGTCAAGACTATGAAGCAGAAAGCTATGATGAACTATAAGATTTATTCAAAGAAAGACGAGCCGGCCGCCGCGGAAACCACAACCGCTGCTGCAGATACAGATGATAAGAAATCGAAGAAGAGTTCCGGCGAGTCATCCGGAGGAAGCGGAAGGGCCAGTGGCGGATCGAGCGGATCTGGATCAGGAGCAAAGCAGTCTCAGGCGAATGATATTTCGGCAGTTAAGACAAATGAGAAGCCATCAGTTGACTCACTTGAAAAGAGTATCACCAGTAAAATCGAAAAGCTGTCTAAACTTAAAGAAGGGGCAATCAGTCTTGGTGATATTCTGAGCGACGATATGGATGGCTTTATCACGAAACTGTCTGATTTAATTGACGATGATATTTCAGGTCTGAGCTATAAGGATCTGAAGGAACTTCGCGAGCGTCTTCAGAAGCAGTACGAGGATTCGAAGAAAGATAAGGAAACTGAGAACGAAAAGGAAGGCAAGGAAGATACTGAAGACGAAGAAGAAAAGAAAGAGAAGTAATTCGCATTTTATACAGCTCCTATAATGGAAGTATTCCAGAAAGGAGAAAAAGAAATGAATCCAATAGAGAACTTATTTGAAAATCTTGATCCATGGAACTACATAAGAACGACCGTATCGGCATTACTTGTGTGGATCGCAATTAACATTGGTCTTGTGGTAGGAGCGATACTACTCGAGAATCATGGGCTAAGTACGATCTGCGCAATACTTGCCGTCAAAGCGTTCTTCGAGCAAACCAGGGTTAGGATAGGAGACATAATTTACGCGTGGAAAAAGCATAAATCTTTGATGGAATAAGGTGAAATAGAGGGTCTGTAATATGCAGGGCCTCTATTTTTATTTTATGGAGGATTCAGAATGTTCGATAATGATGATACATGGCTGATACTTTTTCTTCTATTATATTCGGCACAAGAGCAAGGCAAAGAATTAAGTTTCAGCGATATGCTCGAACAAGAGAAGGCAGATGCTGAATTCGTAAAGAATTGTCCAAGCGTTGAGTGGGAACAGGATATGCACGCTAATATTCCGTTCTGTAAGCTTGACGGCGAGATGTGCAATATGCAATGCAGGAATCGCAAATAATACAACTCTTATAATGCAGAGAAATCTGACATTATATTTGATGGAGGAAAGTATTATGGAAGAGAAGAAAGAACTTATCAGCAAGATCGACACACTGCTTGACGGAGTCGAGAGTTACCTGAGAACGCTTAAGGATCTGGAAGAGACCGAATTTAATAGGATGGATCTGAAGATCGCGGAGGCCTGCGTGAGAACGGTTCGGCACTGGCTCGAAGTGTACAGGCATAATCTTGGCTATGATAGGGAAGCTTAACGGCTTCTCTTCTTTTTCGCAAAATTTACATTTTCTATAATGAGAAGAACGTGAAAACCATTACGGAAATTCAAGTTTAGCATTAGATTAAGAAATGGGTCATATAACGGAAAACATTTAGACAACGAAATGTCAGTACGGATTATGCTTTCATGATTAATGCAAGATGGTTACTTGGAGGAGCGTATTTACACGTTCTTCTCTTCTTTTATCTCAAGGAGAATACTATGCACCTTACAAAAGTTTATATTTACTCAAACATGACTGCGCGGAGTGCTCAGGATAAGGTTAATCAGCTTATCGAAGAGAACGAAAATGTTGATACTACAGTAAACTTTGACCTTCAGATTGAGAACTCCGTTGCAGCGGGAAAATACAGTGAGACTAGATACACTTTGGTCGTTTACATTTATAGTCTTAATGCGGAGGTATGATATGCAGACAGTTAAAAAATTTGTACTCGGACGAGATTATACTGGAAATTACAATGGAAACCCAATAGAAGATCAGATCAACGAATACCTGGAGTATCATCCTGGATATTCTATTGCAACAATGAGTATATCAAACAGCGCCGCATGTAAGGAAGCTTTCGTCGTATTTAATATTCGGGAAGAACGAAGGCCTTTCGCCAAAGACTCTGGGGATAAGAAAGTGAAGAGCCATGACTGAGGCTACATTTACTCTAATCATTATTCTTGCTCTGATTCTAGTGGTATTGTGGAAGCTTTGATATTCGCAAATTAAACACAGTTATTAAAAGAGAGAGGTCTCGGTAATTTACCGGGGCTTCTCTCTTATGTTTTTATAAGGAGGTTGCCTTATGACCGGACCGCAGAGATGGGCTCATGGAACTTGGATGCTGAATGCAATTGTTGATGCAAAAAGAAAACAGAGGGCCAGAAAAATAGATCCGCAGCCAACTGATATTTTCAAGTATGATGTGAAAATGCGTGATGAGAATTTTGTCGGATACAATCGGAACAATGGACACGTGATATTTGAAGCCGAAAGTTATGACGAGGCAAGAAGAGTTCTCGAAGAATTGTATTCTGTATGAAAATGTGATATTTTAAAGAGACCAAATAAAAGAAAGGATTAAGGAAAACAGGAAAAATGGAAACCAGGTATGTTGTTGGACTTATTGTATGTATTATCGTGTCTATCGCACTCGGATATTTGATCGGGAAGAATAATAAGAAACCTCTCGGCGACATCGTGTTTGAAACTTATCTAGATGATGAAACTGGGCAGCCGGCTGTTCGATGTACTTTTAAACTTGATTTGGACATCGATGAAATCGTGAAGAAAGATTATATTCTGTTTGGTGTTAAGAAGAATCGAGACGTTATAGAGTACTATAAAGCTCAGGGAAGTGCACAAAAGTAACAAAACCGACTGATATTCGCAAAATAAACAATCCCTATAATGGAGCAGAATAACTGCAAAAATTAATGAAAAGGGGATTGTAAAATGTCTAAAGAAATCATTGTTGATAACAGCAAATGCGGTGGAATCGTGAAGCAGGTTCGTCTGCAGCTTAATTGCACTCAAGCGGAACTTGGTAAGAAGATCGGAGTCGATCAGCCTACCATGTGCCGGATTGAGCGCAGACAGCAGATGCCGACGGAAGGCCAGCTTTCGAAGATCGCCAATCTTGCGGGACTCAATATGAGCCAGATGACGGGTCAGGAACCTATCAACTACGCAGCTATCTGGTAACAAAGGGAAGGGCTTTGATCAAATCGATCAGGGCTCTTCTCTTTTTCTATATAGTAGTTCGATCGGTTGAGTGAATGGATATTTGAAAGGAGAATGCAAATGGTAGAATTCAGCGAACGTGAAAGACGCGCCTGTAGACTTCTGAGCCATCTTAAGTACGATCGTGACACTGATAAGTACACTAATTGCTTGTTCAATGATCTGATTCTCAGAATCTCAAAATATATTTTGAAAATCGATCCGTACGTGCTGTTTAAAAAAGTTGTGCAATATGTAGAAGAAAAGGAGTAAGTATAATGCATTTAGAATTTATAGACAGCTTCAAATTTAAAGGCGGGGCGAAAGAATGCTCAGATCGTAGAGCGCTTCTAAATAGAGTCGTAATCTATCTTAATGAGCTTCTTCACTCAAGAGGATATGTTACTATCCGAGACTTATATGAGCAGTTAGGAAGAAAAAACGCGTATGATTCGGACGATTCTATGTACGGATGGGAAGTACAGGATGGACCTATCAAGCTCGAGATGCTTCACGACGGAAAATTCAAATTGCATTATCAGTTTGAAGCCAAACTTTTAACCTGCATACTTTGATATTTGGAAGGAGAATGTGTAAATGATTAATGCAAATGGAATCGTAAAGTTCGGAAAGATGGCGGTTAAGGTTGGTCTTGCTATTGGATCATTTTATATTCTGTCCAAGGCAAACGACGAACTTGGAAAGTTCGGACTGAATATTGGGTGCTCGGTTGGAAACGGAATTGATATTCGTCCTGGAGACATTCCGAAGTACAACACTAAGTCGGTAGAGTTCAATGCAAACAGTGTCACTGAGCGGTCAATTGCTGAGCTGCTTCATGCTTCGTGGAAGACATATTCTACAAACTCGAAGCTCGAATGCGCCAAGCGTATCTACAACATCGCATTGTCCGGAGACGATAAGACAAAACTGGTTGCGATCCAGGCTCTTGGCCGTATTGCAGACGACTCATATTCTACTCAGCTGAAGAATTATGTAAGCAAGGCTATTACTGAGCTTGCAATCGGCAATGACGTTTGAAAGGAGAATGTAAATTATTATGCGATGGATTTCACGAAAGAATAAAAGCGAACCAATTTCAGATGATGTTGAGTTCGTAGAAACATTCGGTGGCTGTGTTGGACGAATTGCTTCCGACGATCATCCAAACCATAAACGAATAGCAATGTACTTTAGAGATGCCTATGACAACGAATCTCCCGTTTATATTTTAAGTCCCAGAGCCGCACGATTCGCTGGACGGCAATTGTTTAGAAGAGGCTTCATCGACGGTATAAAAGTTCGACTCGATTATATTAAATACCATAAGTAATAATTTAAAGGAGAATGTAAATGAAAATGATTATTGTTCTGGATAAGATTTGCTTGCTTGGTGTTGTTGGGGTTTCTCTGTATGCTGGATACAAGCTTGGACGGAAAGCTGAGAAGTTTGAACAGAGTCTCAAGCCGAACAAAACCAATTTCAACAATGATTAAATTTGGAGGTATAAATTATGTGTGATTTCTGTAAGAATATTGTTAACAACGATGGAAAATGGAAAAATTCCCTTTTGGCTTCCAGACATTCCAACGATAAGAACCACGGTCTTGACATTATTCTTGGAAAGACTGATGGCAAATTCAAAATTGAAGGTTCAAAGTTTATTCGTGATGTAAAAATCGATGAACCTATTGTATATTTGAAGGCCTTTAATTGGCGAAAAGGATCCGATTCAGTAAAGCCTGCAGCATGGACGACAGCCATGGAAATTCATTATTGTCCTATCTGTGGCGAAAAACTTTGATATTTTGAACTCTTGAAAGGAGAACGGAAAACATGAAAGGTACTACTATCGCATTTGCAGCACTTGGACTCATTGATATTGGTATGATCGCTCTTAATCGTGCCGCAAATCGTCATGGCAGAAAGCTCGCTGAAGCTGAGGCAATCAAGAATCGCGGTGAAGAGGCCAATGCTGTTCTAGAGGAAGTTAAGAAGCGCTGTGATGCCTATGATGAGCTAATCAAGCGTGAGAAGGTGGAATTCAAGCAGAAGAGAGCTGATTGGCTCGAAGCAAATGCGTTCAACGCCAAGAAGAAAGATATTCTTGATGGAGTTCCGAATGGTCTCAACGAATTCAAGAAACAGATTGGATATTCTGATGTAATTCAGAGACTTACTGACGAATACAACGCCGGTGTCGAAGCCGTCAAGAACTCCATTGACTATGACGTAAACAAGAAGAAGTTTGAGAAGGCTATCGCCGATGCCAAGAGCCATTATGACAGTCAGAAGGCGCTGTATGACTGTGCCGGCTCTGATATTTCTGATGATGCTATGAAGCTCAGACATGCCGCAGAAGAGGCCATGAATGCCAAGATCAAGGAAGCTAAGGCAAACCTTGATATTCTTGAGGGCAAGCTTAACACTGAAGTCGAAAAGCTTACTCAGGTAAAACAGAATGGCATTCGTGAACTCGAGGAGAAGATCGCGAAGGAAAAGATTCGTCTGGATCACAAGGCTGATCAAGAGCTTGAGGCACTTAATGCCAAGCTTGCTGAAGCAGAATGTGATATTAATGATGCTATTTTGAATAAGCGAACCGGTGCGGATGCTGAAGCAGAGATTAATCATGCCGATGATATTCGCGTCCTTCGTGAGCAGAAGGAAGTTGATGCCAAGGCCGCGGAAGATATTTTCAATGCCAAGCCTGGGACCGTCAAGATCGCAGAATTCCTGAAGGATCATAAGGTTCCTAAAGCAGTTGTACCTATGTTCGGTGTTGTTAGTATGGCACCTGTTGGATATTTGTCCTATCGCTGGATCAAGTTCCTCGGACAGATTATGAGGGCGATGTAATGAATCCTAAATTGATAATGGCCGCAGCTAAGAAGAATCTTCCTTCGATTCTTAGTTGGACTGCTGTTGGCGGCGTTGTTCTGACCGGGTGGCTTACTGATAAAGCTGCCCGGAAGTCAAATCCAGAGGAATCATTCAAGAAGCACTGGAAGAATTATATTCCTCCGATCATCGCTGGAGTAGGCACAATTGCATGCATCATTGGGTCAAACTGTGCGCATTTGAAGGTTGAAGCAGGACTTGCCGGAGCCGTGGCATTTTATAAGGCTGCCAAAGAAGATCTTGAGATGGCGGTTTCTGAAGTATATGGCGAAGAAGGCCTTGGAAAAGTAAAGACTGCAGCAAATGATATTAATCCAGATCTTTCCGCTATGTATCATGATGCGCCAAGAACGATTCACATGCTCGAGCCATATACGAATCAATGGTTTGACACAACTCCTGAAGAACTTCTCTGGGCTGAGCTTACTGCAAATAAAATGCTGTCTCAAAGAGGAACCGTAAAGCTCAATGATATTTTGAAGCTTTATAAAAACTGTAAGCCGAAGCCAATTGGAGAAACTCTTGGATGGAGCTGGGAAGATGAAATGTTTAATGAATCGGCCAGCTGGTACTGCAATGGCGGATGGATTGATATTTGTCCTCAGTACGAGGAACGAAACGGAGAACGATGCTACGTTCTGGATTACGGAATCAATCCGATTGATATTTCGCAAATTTTACAAGGTGTTTAGTAGAGAGATGAGTGATGCATTCGCCGATATTTTGTGAGTTCCCGATCAAGCCGGGTTACATCTCTCTTATTTTTTATGTGCTCGAAATGAGCAGAAAGGAGAACGGAAATGAACACGTTGGAGGTAAAGGTAATCAAGGGAATTCTTAGCAGTATGATTTGTTTAGGTGTAGCTGGACTTATCATTGAAACGCAGATTCTTAGTCTGGATCTGAGGATTCGGAAGCTGGAGAAGAATGCGGTCGCTCAGAGTAATCAAGCAAAGGAGGATGCGGAATGAAAGTACTTTGCGGCGCTGTTGGCGTATCAATTATATTTGCAACCGGATTCGCAGCGGGGGTTATTGCAGGGATCGCAATCGCAATGACTCCTGATGTGAACGATGCAGTATCGGAGGATAAGGCATGAATTTCGCAACAATCGTCAAAGGATGTAAGATGGCCGCAAAATACAGCGGCAAGCAAATCGTGAAGCATGCACCTGGAATCTTGTGCGGATTTGGTACAGGAGGTGTTGGTCTTGCTCTTGTGCTTATGGCAAAGAAAGCTCCTGAAGCAAAGAAGGAGCTCGATGCTGAGAAGGCTAAATGGGATGCGATCGAAGATAAGGAGAAGCGAAACAAAGCCGATTATATTTTCAAACTGGTTCGAATCGGAGCAAAACATTATTGGGTTGTTGTATCAGTTGCTACAGGCGCTGTAGTATGCTTCTGGCTTGCCAATCGGATTAACTTCAAGCGACTCATGTCTGCCTTGACTGCGCTGGGGATCAGTACAAAGGGCAAGGAGGAGCTTGAGGAGAAGATTAAGGAACTGGACGGAGAGAAGCATCTGCAGAAGATCAAGGACGAGATTGATGCTGATAGAATCAAGAATGATCCTCCAGTTCAGGATAAGATTATTGACACCGGACTCGGAACGCATCTGTGTTATGAGGCAATCACCGGAAGATATTTCTATTCGAACATTGAGCGAATCAAACGGGCGGTCGTCACATGTCGAGACTATCTTCAAAAAGATGGATATTTGTCAGTGAATGACTGGTTCTGCGAATTGAATCTCGATACAACTGATCTGCAGCTCTGTTGGACGGCAGAGAGCATTGATGAGGTTAACGACTTTGATATTGAGACGAGTTCGCAGCTTACTCCAGAAGGAATTCCGGTATTGGTAATCAGATACACGACGAATCCTACCATGGAGCGACGAGACTGGTAGTGAATTGATATCCTGATAGGGGCTGTATGAGTATGCATAAATCGCAAAAAATACAGTCCCTATAATGGTAGGAAACTACACATTATATTTGAAAAGGAGAACATGAAATGAAAAATCTGTTTAAGAAAAACAAAAAGCTTGAGGTAATCAAGGTGGACGAGAACGGAAACGTGATCGATCCAGAGCCGAAGAAGGAAAAAGGGAAGGGTCTCGGAAAGAAGTTGCTCATCGGAGCACTTGGCCTTGTCGGAGGTGTTATAGCCTTCGTCGGAGTCGGTGTTGCGATGGCATATGCTGACGAGAAGTCTTCTGATAGCAACACTATCGACACTGGGGACAGCACGTGGAACGGAGCTCCGAACGAGGACCAGAGCGATACTTCTGAGACAGAATCTACTGGGACTTCAGAAGAATAATGGATATTCTACCAAGAGAGACGGATTAAACAATCCGCTTCTCTTTTTCTTTTGAGATACGCGTATAGTGGATTGAGATAACGCCGAATCGTATGAGGCGGCATCGAAGTTCTCGAAGAGAACTAAGATTGATATTCTACACGCAAAATATTCAGCTCTATTAATGAGGGAGTAATTCCTCAGATATTTTGAAAGGAGCAATTTAATCGTGAAGAAAAAAGATGCTGTTGGGAAAGCAAAGCTTGTCGCAGAGATTGTCAGTACAGAAGGAGCTCAGATGCTTGCCTGTGGTCTCTGCCGATTGGTTCTTCCTCCTCAGGTTAATGTCATCGTTAAAGGCGGGATGCTTGTAGGAGGTTGGCTGCTCGGTGGATGCCTTGGTGAGCATATGAAAGGATATTTGAACCGACAGATCGATGACGTAGCGGAATACGTTGAAGAGAGTGTCAAAAGAGTGAAGGAAGATATTGCTATCATTCAAAAAGAATCTGAAGAAACCGAAACTGAAAAGACTGATCAAACTGATCAAACAAAAGAAAATGATAAAGAAGGAGAAGACTTGGGCTAAACAGCCCACTTCTCTTTTGTCTTCGAAATTATCGTAGATAATTGAGATAACGTTGAACGCAGTGAAACGGAATTGAAATTTTCAAAGAAAATCGAGAAAACGCCGAATCATATGAGGCGGCATCGAAGTTCTCGAAGAGAACTAAGATTTATTCAAATTGATATTCAAGGGAGGTAATGAATCATATGGCTGAAGTGCCAAAAGAAAGCCTTCGAGCGGAAGATATTGATTTTCCCTCAAATGCTCATAAGTATCGAGATATTGAAAAAGAAAACAGCAATGATATTCAGGAAGAAAGCACGGATGAGGCTCCGAAAAAGACTCTGAATGGCTCTGTCACTTCTAAAAAGCGGTCTTTCGGAAAACAATTCATTGATATTTTCTTTCGCAACGGTGCAAGCCCTAAGGAAATCAAGCGATACGTTATCGAGGATCTGCTCGTACCGGCGATTCTTGAAAACATTGCGGATACCATTCAGACCGTGGTTGAGATGAGATTCTTTGGAGACACCGGAAGAAGCTCAAGAATTCGCCGCAGATCTGGAAACTCTACTGGATCGCGTATTAATTATGGTGGATATTTTGTCGGCAATGACAATCGAAGGGACAGATCATTAAAATCGTCAAAGAGAGATTCGGATGATTCTTATCAGGAGCCTCTGGATGACTTTATATTTGATGATAGACGGGACGCCGAGATGGTCCTTGTCGACATGAAGGAACTTCTCGACCAATACACTCGTGTAACTGTCGCCGATTATATTGATCTTCTCAAGCAATACGGCGTAAAAGTCCGTGATGCAGATCATACAGATCAGAAATGGGGCTGGAATGATCTAAGCGATGTAAGAGTGAAGCCGGCAAGAGGTGGAGGACACTATCTCGATCTTCCAAAAGAGTATCCTGTTGGATAAATTGAAAGGAGAATTATATTTATGAAAGTAAAAGCACCAAAATTCGTAGTGAACGCAGTTGCAAAAGCCGGAGTAGCTGCCGGTAAAGCAGGTCTTAAACTGAAAGCGGCATCTCCGGAACTCATGTTGGCCGGTGGGCTGATCGCAGGCGGAGCAGCTCTGGTGGCGGCCTGTATTGCGACGAAGAAAGTCGTTGAGGAGAAGACTGTCTCTAAGGCTCAGGACAAACTCGATGATATTCAGAAGAAAGCTGATGGCGCAATCGAGCAACTGGACGAAGGCGACTTCTCCGGACTGGTTGGATACGATAATGTTGACGACTGCAAGAAAGATATTAACAAGAATCGTAAGGTCGAGAGTCTCAAGGTTTATCGTCATTTGGTGTGGGAACTCGCTAAAAAGTATAGTCTTTCTGTATTTCTGACAATGCTCTCTGTGGGCCTTATAATGGGCTCTCACGGCGTTTTGAAAAAGAGGTACATTTCCTCAACTTTGGCGTACAAAGCGCTTGACGAGGCTTATAAGGACTACAGGAAGCGTGTTAAAGAGGCAGTTGGGGAAGAGAAGGAAAAACATCTGTTTCTTGGTACCGAAGAGAGCGGCGAGACCACTGTTTATGATGAAAATGGAAATGAGAATACAGTAAAAGATATTGTAAAAACTCAGACTAAAAAGTACTCACCTTATGAATTTGACTGGAACGCTCAGACGGCTCCGGGAAACTGGGAAGCAAATTCGGACTATAATCTGATGTTTCTCAGAGGAATTCAGAATTATGCAAACGACCTTCTTCATTCAAGAGGGCATGTGTTTTTGAATGAGGTTTTGGACGGAATCGGACTGAAACGCACAAAAGAAGGTCAAAGTTTAGGCTGGTGTATGGGTCTTGGGGACGATTTTGTGGACTTTGGACTCGAAGAATATTTCACCGATGAGTATTCCGACGCTTCTCAGGATGGATATTTGAAGAACATTCACCTGAACATGAACTGTGACGGTAATATTCTGGCGTACGCATTCAAGAAAAGATGAAAAATTGGATATTTTTTGGGATCGGGGTGGCTCTTGGCTCAGGAGTCACCTTTCTTGCTGTGAAAAAGCACTATCGGGACTTCGCGTATCATGAAATTTCCGAAATGAGGGCATTTTATCGCGAGAAAAAGGCCGAATTGGATGAAAAATATGCCCCAAAAAGTGACAAAACTGACGCAACTGACGCAAAAAAAACCGAAAAAATGAATAAATATTCAGAAATTTCCGACATTTTGAATAAATATTCAGGCGGAAATCAGGTGAATTTTGTCGTCGAACCGCATAAAAAAGTCGGAAAAAACGGTGAAAGAGACGATAAAAATCATGATATTTTTGGTAATCATGGATGCGTTGAAGATAGAAAAGACATGTTTAATGGCCGTTTTTACATCGAAGAAGGGGACGATCCCTATGATATTTTTGTGAGCCATGAAGCGCCTTCGGAGGGCTATGCAGAACAGCCATACCAGATTTCTGAGGAACAATTTTCAAGCGAAAAGCTGCATTATGATAAAGTTACCGTCGAATATTATGCCGACGGAATCGCCGTAATCGACGAAACTGATGAGATTTTAGACTCTTTGGAAGACCAAATCGGGCCTTATATTTTGAGTAAACCGATCGAAGAGAATGAGATTTATGTCAGGAATGAAGCTCGAAGTACGGACTATTATATTCAGTTGAAAGAGACAAAATTTGTCTCTGAAGAAGGTTCAGATTGACCTATTTTGACTGGCTGGTGTATCAGATTTCACCAGACTATCATATGCGTGAACGCTACTCAGAACTGCTATTCGCTTTATATTCTACAGAGTTCTTTTGGGCGCTTCCAAGAGATATTAATCGCGCAAAGGATGGTCTGGATTTACGGAAACAGTACGAAAGGGAAGTGGGGTCAGGGGCTGATGTTTTCGGTCCCTGTACCTGCCTTGAGATGATGATCGCACTGGCCATTCGATGCGAAAATGAACTGATGTATGACCCGGATTTTGGCGATCGGACAGACCAATGGTTCTGGATCATGATCGAAAATTTGGGCTTGGATCAGTTCGAAAATGACGAGTTTGATAAGGATGAAGTGGACTATATTTTGAACAGATTTATGAATCGGGAGTATGGTTCGAACGGCGAATTTTGCATGTTTCCAGGAACAGAATCCGTCAAAAATTTGAAAAAAATGGAGCTCGCCTATCAAATTAATTATTACGTAAAAATGATTTTGTGTTGAAAAATCGTGAAAAAATGAGGTTTTGCGTCAGTTGCGTCACTTTTTTTTAGTACTACGCACGAGAAAAATATATGTTTTTATATATATAAAGGACGAAAAAAAACTGTCATTTTTGACGCAAGCCATTTTTGGTGAATTTTTAGAAGAAAGGAGGGAGCAAGACGGATTTTGTAAAAGTCACGTGGAGAGGTCCGAAAAGGAAAGGCGATCCGATTGAGATATTTCCGATTTTTATTGTGAAGAACAGCAAGGACTTGATGATACGAGGAAGCGACTTTTATGCGGTCTGGGATGAGCAACGAGGTGCATGGTCGACTGAGCAGGATGATGCCACCGGATTGATCGATGCTGAGATGGATGTATACAAAGCAAAGATGGAGAAAGAGAATCCTCAGTTTGCAAACGCAAGAATATTATATTTGTGGAACTCGGATACCGGAATGATCGATAAGTGGCATAAGTATGTTCAAAAGCAGCTTGTTGATAATTTTCATCCGTTGAATCAGAAGGTTGTGTTTTCGAATACAGAACCGCGACGTGAAGATTATTCGTCTTTTCATTTGCCTTACGCACTTGAGCCAGGAAGCACGGATGCCTGGGATGAAATGGTCGGAACATTATATTCTCCTTCAGAGCGTCATAAGATTGAATGGCTCATTGGCTCTGTTGTTAGCGGGGACAGTAAAGAGCTTCAGAAGTTCGGAGTGTTCTATGGTGATTCAGGAACGGGTAAATCAACTATCCTTGATATTATCGCAAAAATGTTTAAGGGTTATGACTGCACGTTTAATGCGAAAGCGCTTGGAAGCTCTACTAGCGAATTTGCGTTGGAGCCATTTAAGAATAATCCGTTGGTTGCGATTCAACAAGATGGTGATCTTAGTAAAATCGAGGACAACGCCAGATTGAACAGTCTTGTATCCCACGAAGAGATAATCGTGAATGAAAAGCATAAGAGCCAGTATGGAAGCAGGTTCTATGCGATGCTTTTCATGGGAACCAATAAACCAGTCAGAATAACAGATTCCAGAAGCGGTATTATTCGAAGATTAATTGATATTTCTCCGACCGGAAAGCTGATTCAGAAGAAACGGTATCTGAAACTGAAGGAACAGATTGATTTTGAGCTTGGCGCCATTGCGTGGCATTGTATGGAAGTTTATCGGGCGGATCCTTATTATTATGACAATTATATTCCTCAGGCAATGATCGGGGCCACAAACGATTTCTACAACTTCATGGAAGAGTATCTGGACGAATTCCTCAGAAAAGATTATACGACTCTGAAAGAGGCATGGACGAAGTACCAGATCTATTGCAATGATGCCAAGGTTCCATATCCGTATTCGATGCGATCCTTCAAGGAAGAGCTGAAGAACTACTTCCGTGAGTATAAGGAAAGATATCGTACGGACAGCGGAGAGCAGCTGCGGAAGTGGTATGGCGGATTGAGAAGATCGAAGTTCGGAATGGAAGAGTTGGTTAAGGATGAAAGCGAAGTCGTAGACGAAGGCGTCGAGGTAAAAGATATTCCTGACGAAGAGGCTGCGGAAGCGGAAGGATTCGATAATTGGATTCGTTTGGAAGAACGGCACAGCCTTCTGGATGATATTTTAGCTGATTGTCCTGCTCAGTATGCTGTTCCTACAGATACCGGTGGAGATCGGCCGGAATTCAAATGGGAGAAATGTAAGACAAAGCTTTGCGATCTGGATACGTCGAAGCTTCATTATATTCGGTTTCCTATTGATATTCAGAATCATATTGTAATCGACTTTGATCTTAAAGATCCATCAACCGGAGAGAAATCTCTTGAAAGGAATTTAGCGGAAGCTTCGAAATGGCCGAAGACATATGTTGAAACTAGTCGGAGCGGAAAAGGACTTCATTTGCATTATATTTACAAAGGCGATGTTACTAAGTTAAGCAGAATCTATGATGATAACGTCGAAGTGAAGGTATTCACCGGTAATTCGTCTTTGAGAAGACAGCTTAAGCTCTGCAATGATATTCCTATTGCCGAGATTAATTCTGGATTGCCTATGAAGGAGGAAGTGCGAGTGATAAACTTTGATGGTTTGAAGTCTGAGAAGGCTCTTCGAACCGCAATAAAAAGAAATTTAAACAAAGAGATCCACGCTGACACAAGATCGAGCGTGGACTTTATATTTAAGATCCTTAACGACGCTTATGAATCCGGAATGCATTACGATGTTACGGATCTTCGTCCGGCAGTACTTGGGTTTGCGGCAAAAAGCAGTAATCAGTCAGCCTATTGCATTAAACTCGTTACTAAGATGAAGTTCCAGTCGGAAGATATTTCGGAAGACACTGCATTTGAGGATGACGGAGAACTTGTGTTCTTTGATGTTGAAGTATTCCCGAACTTCTTTGGCGTCGTTTGGATGACAGATACTGGCAGTCCGGTTAAGATGATTAACCCAACTGCAAAAGATATTGAGAAGCTTTGTGAGAGAAAGCTGGTCGGATTCAATAACCGTGAATATGACAACCACATTCTGTATGCCAGAATGATGGACTATGATAATTACGGTTTGTATGTTCTTTCACAGAGAATCATCAGTGGAAGCAAGAACTCTAAGTTTAGGGAAGCATACAATCTGTCATACACAGATATTTACGACTTTGCTTCCAAGAAGCAGAGTCTTAAGAAATGGGAGATTGAGCTTGATATTCATCATCAGGAGCTTGGGCTTCCATGGGATCAGCCGGTTCCAGAAGAGTTATGGGATAAGGTGATGGATTATTGCGTGAATGACGTTGTTGCAACGAAGGCAACGTTCCACGCTTTAAGCGCAGATTTTGTAGCAAGAGAGATTCTTGCAGATATTTCTGGACTTACTGTGAATCACACAACAAACCAGCATACAACCAAGATAATCTTCGGCGATGATCCGAATCCTCAGATTCAGTTTGTGTATACAGATCTGTCTAAGATGTTTCCGGGATATGAGTACAATGCAATGGGCATCGATCCAAAAAGATATTCCGGGAAGATCGTTCAGGGCAAGTCTATTTATCGTGGAGAGGATCCTGGAGAAGGCGGACGTGTTTATGCTCAGCCTGGAATGTACGAGAATGTTGCACTCCTTGATATTGCTTCCATGCATCCGTCAAGTATTGAGAATCTGAATCTTTTTGGAGATAAGTATACAAAACGATTTAGTGATCTGAAGAAGATTCGAATTCTTATCAAACATGGTGACTACGAAGGAGCGGCTAAGCTGTTCGATGGAAAACTTACTGGATATTTGCAGGACAAGACACAAGCGAAGGCTCTCGCTCAAGCTTTGAAGATAGTAATCAACAGCGTATACGGCTTAACTTCAGCCAGCTTTGATAATAAGTTCCGCGATCCAAGAAACGTCGATAACATTGTTGCAAAGCGCGGAGCATTGTTCATGATCGAGCTTCAGAAAGCTGTTGAGGAAAAAGGCTATACCGTTGCTCATGTTAAGACGGATTCCATCAAGATTCCAAACGCTGATGATAAGATCATTGATTTTGTCATGAAGTTCGGTGAGAAATATGGATATTCTTTCGAGCATGAAGCAACGTATGAGAAGCTTTGCTTAGTGAACGAAGCCGTGTATATAGCAAAAGATATTTCTGACGGGCATTGGACTGCAACAGGAACTCAATTCCAGGTTCCGTATGTGTTTAAGACATTGTTCAGCAAAGAGCCAATCGAGTTTAAGGATGTCTGCGAAACCAAGAGCGTTAAGACCGCTTTATATTTGGACTTTAACGAGAATCTTCCGAATGTTGAAGACAAAGAAGAGCGTCTTCAGAAGCTTCTCAAGAAGTATGGGCTGACGATGAGCCAGATCAATGGATATTTGGAAACCGGCGATGCTCCGGATCTTCCAGAGGAATCCGGCACTGCTTTGGTCGAAGCTTCCGAACTGGTAAAAGATATTCGAGCCGGACACGACTATCGGTTCATCGGACGTGCAGGATCGTTCTGCCCAGTGATCAATGGCGTTGGCGGTGGATATTTGATGCGTGAGAAAGACGGCAAGTATTCATTTGCAACAGGAGCAAAAGGATATAGGTGGATGGAAGCCGAAGTTCTTAGAACTCTTGGAACCGAAGAAGCAATGCGAAGAATTAATCGAAAGTATTATGCTGCGCTTGTAGATGACGCAATCGCCACAATCTCTGAGTATGGAGACTTTGAGGCCTTTGCGTCTTAATTGATATTTTTTCAAATTTGAAAGGAGAATTTAACCATGGCAAGAACAGATGTACCTAACATTAGCATTGATAATGCACAGATTCGTTTCCGTAATTTTACGGGTGAACCGACGAAGTTTGATAAGGCCGGAGGAAAGAGAACGTTCAGCGTCATTCTCGATCCTGAAATGGCCGATAAGCTTCGCGAAGATGGATGGAATGTGAAGTCCTGGGAGCCGGAAGGTGCCGATGAACCGATCTATCATCTTCCGGTTGAGATTTCATATAAGATATATCCTCCGAAGATCTGGATGATTTCTGGGAACAAGAAGACGATGCTTCAGGAAGATACTATTTCTGCTCTTCAGTATGCTGAATTCACAAAAGTTCAGCTTATCATTCGGCCTTATTGCTGGGAAGTGAACGGAAAGTCTGGCATTAAGGCTTATGTCAAAGCGATGTATGTCACGATCGAGGAAGATGAGTTTGAGAAGGAGTATCGGAACTTCGAGGACGATGACGAAGAAATTCCGTTCTAAGATATTTATCGGGCTGTCTGAAATATGGCAGCCCTTTTTTTTTAGATATTTGAAGAGGGGCGAACTATGCCGTCGTTGTTATACGATTATCAGATAGATGCTATTAATCGAATGCGAAATGGCAGTATTCTATGCGGCAAAGTAGGATCCGGAAAGTCAAGGACTTCTATTGCATATTACTTCATGAAGGAATGCGGAGGTTCTGTCATAAATGAGTATATACCGATGTGCAAAACAGTTAATCTGTTCATCATTACCACTGCACGAAAAAGAGATACGAAAGAATGGGAAGGAGAACTTGTTCCGTTCTTGATATCTGCAGAGCATCCGGAAGATACGATCTATCAGGATTTGGAAGTTCATATAGATTCTTGGAATAATATAGCCAAGTATATCGGAGTAAAGGATTCGTTCTTTATATTTGACGAACAGCGCGTTGTTGGTAAAGGAGCCTGGGTCAAGGCGTTCTTGAAGATCACAAAAGTAAATCATTGGATATTACTGTCCGCGACTCCTGGCGATACCTGGATGGATTATGTTCCGGTTTTCATCGCCAATGGATATTTTAGAAACAGAACCGAGTTTAATGAGAGGCACGTGGTCTTCAGTCGGTTTACAAAGTACCCTCAGGTTTCTAGATATTTGAATGAGGGCCGATTGATTCGGTATCGAAATGAGATCCTTGTTACAATGGATTATCAGAAGCCCACGAGAACGCATGAAGTAATTGTAGATGTTGATTATAATCGAGCAGAGTACAAAGATATTATGAATACGCGTTGGAACATTTACAAGGATCAGCCAACAACGAATGCTGCCGAACTTTGCTACGTACTTCGGGAATCCGTCAATTCAGATCCAAGTAGGATTCAAGCGATTCTTGATATTCTTAAAGATCATCCGAAGATCATAGTGTTTTACAATTACAACTATGAGCGGGATGCTTTAAGAAACGCTCCTTATGGAAAAGATATTTCCGTTGCCGAATGGAACGGTGATAAGCATCAGCTTATTCCAAAAACTGACAAGTGGGTGTATTTGGTTCAGTATACTGCCGGAGCCGAAGGCTGGAACTGCATCGAGACTGACACTATGATATTTTACTCTTTGAACTATTCGTACAAAATCATGACTCAGTCTGCCGGAAGGATTGATCGAATGAATACTCCATTTACGGATCTGTATTACTACAAGCTGAAATCTAATAGCCCTATAGATATTGGCATTGCGCACGCGCTTCGAAAGAAACAAAAGTTCAATGAGAACAAATTCTTTGATTCTTTTGATTCGCAAAAAAAACATCCCTTATAATAGAGGGGATATACCTCTTCTTTATTTTTTGAGCAGGAGGTATGTCTGATGCTGGAAAGCAGATTCCAGGCTAAATTGATTAAAGAACTAAAAGATCGGTTTCCCGGATGTGTCGTTCTAAAGAACGATCCGAATTACATTCAGGGATTTCCCGATCTTTCTGTTTTTTATCAAGATAAATGGGCTTGGCTTGAAACGAAACGAAGCTCTGATGCTTCCCATCGTCCAGGTCAGGACTATTACATTTCGCTAGGTAAAAAGATATCCTACGCGAGCTTCATTTGTCCAGAGAACAAAGAGGAGGTACTGGATGAACTTCAACAAGCATTTCAACCTCGAAGGAAAACACGCGTTTCTCGGAGCGTCTAAGTATCATTGGATTAACTATGATGAAGAGAAACTGATCAATGCATATCGAAACTTTGCAAGAGTTCAACGAGGAACAGAGCTTCACGATTTTGCAAAGCAAGCAATTAATCTTGGGATTAAACTTCCGAAGTCAAAGAAAACTCTGAACATGTATGTGAACGATGCCATTGGTTTTCAGATGACTCCGGAACAGCCTTTATATTATTCAGAGAATTGCTTTGGAACTGCCGATGCGATTTCGTTTAAGAACAATTTCCTTCGCATTCACGATTTAAAGACCGGAGATACTCCGGCTCATATGGAACAGCTTATGATATATGAAGCTCTGTTTTGTCTTGAGTATGACAAAAATCCTAATCGATTTGATTCAGAACTTCGTATTTATCAGTTGGATGAAATAATGATAGAGACTCCTGATCCTAAAGATATTGAGTTTATCATGGACAAGATCATCTTATTCGATCAGTGTCTTAATAAAGTGAAGGAAGAAGGATAAGAATCATGGACGATAGTCAACGCGGTAAAAAGATATTTGTCGCAATAGACAAACTGAATGATCGGTTCCTCGAACACTATGGTACACCAAGGCATTCCGGAAGATATCCTTGGGGCTCTGGCAAGAATCCTCAAAGAAATAAAAACTTTATTTCAAGAGCCAACGACCTTAAAAAGCAAGGGCTTACTCAAAAGCAGATCGCGGAAGCTTTTGGCATGAGTACAACTCAGTATCGTGCGATGTATTCGATTGCTGTTAACGAGCAAAAGAAAGAGAATGCCGCAAGAGTACAGAGACTTCACGATAAAGGATATTCTAATGCTGCGATCGTCCGCGAAACTGGTTTTAAGGAATCCACGATTCGAAACTATTTGAAACCAGAATACAAGATTCGTAGAGATGCCGCTACAAAGCTTGCTGACGTTCTGAAAGAGCAGATCGAAGAGCGTCCCTATCTTGATGTTGGTGAGGGCGTGGAGCTTCAGCTCGGTGTTTCGAAAGAGCAGATGAAAACTGCGATAAAGATATTAGAGCAGGAAGGCTATAAGTATCATCGAGTTGGTGTACGGCAAGTTACGGATCCAAGTAAGGAACTTAATGTTGCTGTTTTGACTAAAGATGATGTTTCATATGCGGATGTCAGAGCTAACATCGACAAGGTTTCTTCTCCTAAAGGAGTTAAGTTTGAGGACTATGCCGAAACTGTAAAACGAATGGGTAAGCCGGAAAGCATTAGTTCTGATCGAATTAAAATAAGATATGCTGAAGACGGCGGAGAAGCTAAAGACGGTGTTATCGAGATTCGAGAAGGTGTAGCCGATTTAGATATTGGTAAAAGTCGTTATGCTCAAGTTCGTATTGCTGTCGATGGAACACACTATCTTAAGGGAATGGCAATGTATGCCGATCCTAAGACTATGCCAGATGGCGTAGATATTGTGTTTAATACAAACAAGAGTAAGAGCGTTCCAATGATTTCGGAGGATAAAGATAATTCGGTTTTGAAACCGATGAAAACGGTTAAGACTCCAGACGGTAAAACCAAAATTGATGAAGAGAATCCATTTGGTGCTTCCGTTAAGGATCAGAGAGGTGCTCTGAATATTGTTAATGAAGACGAAGATTGGCAAAAATGGTCTAAAACGCTTTCTGCTCAGTTCTTGTCTAAACAGCCAAAGAATCTTGCCAAGCAGCAGCTCGATAAGACTTATGCTGATCGTCTTGCTGAGTTTCAAGATATTTCGGCGCTTACGAATCCAGTCGTTAAAAGAAAGCTTCTTGAGTCGTTTGCAGATGAATGCGATTCTGCGGCGGTTCATTTGAAGGCTACAGCTTTTCCGAGACAAGCGGCGCACGTCATCCTTCCGATTTCTTCCCTCAAAGATAATGAGATTTATGCTCCAAACTACAACGATGGCGAAGAGGTTGTTCTAATAAGATATCCTCACGCCGGAGTATTCGAGATTCCAAGACTTAGGGTTAACAATCAGAACCCAGAAGGAAAGATGCTGCTTCAGCAGGCTAAGACGGCTGTCGGTATTAATGCACACGTTGCTCAGATATTGTCCGGAGCTGATTTTGATGGTGACACCGTTACGGTAATTCCCACAAAAGGTCTTAATATCAGAACTTCTGCGCCTCTTGAAGGTCTTAAAGATTTTAATCCGAGCGCTAAATATCCGGCTTATGATGGCATGCCCCGTGTCGGTCCTAAAACTGGCTTTCATAAACAGCAGGAAATGGGCAAGGTCTCAAACCTGATTACTGACATGCAGGTTCAGATGGCTCCGACAGAAGATATTGCTAAAGCCGTTAGGCATTCAATGGTTGTCATTGATGCTGAAAAGCATAACTTGGATTGGAAACGTTCAGCAAGAGAGAATGACATTGCCGGCCTTAAAAAAGAGTATCAAGGCGGCGCAAATCGTGGTGCTTCTACTCTGATTTCAAAGTCAAAGTCGGTTGAATACGTGCCTGATCGCAAAGAATATAAAACGTTCAATAAAATGACCGATGAAGAGAAGGTTCGCTATCTGAACGGAGAAAAGATATTTAGAGAGACAGGTAAAACGAAGATCGATAAGAATGGTAAAGTCGTTGCTCGTCAGAATAAGTCTAATAAAATGACCGAAACCTTTAATCGTGGTGGCGACGCATTCGATCTTTCTTCCGGAACGGCCATTGAAGACATCTATGCTGGCTATGCCAATAAGACTAAGGCGCTTGCTAATGAAGCTCGTAAAGAGCTTAGAGCTACCGAGCGTTTAAAGATATCTCCAACGGCTAAGAAAACCTATGCGGCAGAACGTGCTTCGTTAATTTCGCAGCTTAATATAGCCAAGCTTAATGCTCCGCTGGAACGTCAGGCTCAGCTAATAGCTGGTGTTAAAGCTAAAGCACGTATCGAGGCTAATGGCATTGAAGATCGTGACGATATCAAGAAGATTCGGCAGCAAGAACTCAAGAGAGCAAGAGATTCTATTGGAACGAGGCCTAGAAATCCGAACAAAGATAACTCCATATCTATAAAGATATCTGATAGGGAATGGGAAGCCATTCAGGCTGGTGCTATTTCAGACACAACACTTACAGAAATTCTTAAATATACTGATACGGATGCTTTGCGTCAAAGAGCTACGCCTAGAGCCGATAAGGCAATTTCAAGTTCTTCTCTTGCAAGGGCAAGGCAGCTAATTAGCAATGGCTATTCTCAGTCTGAAGTAGCCGAGGCTATTGGAGTGTCTGTTTCAACGCTTAATAAGGCGTTGAATTAAAGATATTTGGTCAAATGAAAGGAATTGGAATATGGAATACGCATACTTAACTACCATAGACAATCCATATGATCCATACGATGAGTTTGATCAATGGTTTGCCTTTGATACAGAAAAAGGTTACAACTCTTGTGGCCTTCTTGAGAGAATTGCAAATACTTCTGATGACTTGTCTCCTGAAGACAATCGAATTGAGATTAACGAGGCAATTGATCAGATTGTTCTTAGAGACCCTACCGGGGTCTATAAGAAAGTTGTTAAAGTATTCGACTAATTTGGCTCTTGATCCAGCTTACTCACTCTAGTTTAGCTATTCAATAATAGTTTTATACGATGCCGATGATGTATCCTGTTAGCGGCACACCATCTCGAATACTAAAGGGCTCTCATAAATTGTTTTCATCTAAAAAATGTTAATAAAAATCAAAATTTATTCCATTAATTCTATAAAAACAAATGATGGAAACCATATGACTGTGATTTAGGTACCCCGGAGGGGGTCCTTAAAAAATACCCCCTCCCCTGAATCGCCGCCATCCTAAAAAATTCTCCGGAGGAGTTATTTTTAGATGCTTTTTACAGGGGCATGGGTTTCTTTTCTTTCATGTTATTCACTCCACCTCCTTTACCACTGATGATTTCAGCTGTTTTCCGTTCTCCTTTCAAGAGTTCCATGGTTTTATTTTTCGGAGTCTCCGTCCAAGGCTCCCCCATGCCTCTGTAAAAGGTATCTAAAAGCTACTAAAACTAAATGATTATTAGGCAAAACTATACAAGAAATGGAGGAAACTGGCTGTGGGACGCCAAAAACTAGGTAAAACTACTCCAACAACGCCGATGTCTCCTCCTGGGCGTACACCTGAGGCAAGAGAGAATCAACTTATATCCTTAGCATACGATCTTGCCGAATCACGATTGCGCGAAGGAACTGCCACTTCAGCCGAAGTGGTTCATTTTTTAAAACTTGGATCTTTGAAGGAAAAGCAAGAACTAGAACTTACTAAGAAAAAGATGGAGCTCATGACGGCAAAGACCGAAGCGCTACAATCTGCAAAACGAGTTGAAGAACTTTATGGCGCAGCGATTATGGCTATGCGTCGATATTCTGGTGCTGGAATGGAGATAGATGACGATGAGGAATACTACGAATGAACTCTACCACCACGGCATTCTAGGCCAGCGATGGGGGTAAGCGTAATGGCCCTCCATATCCACTCGAAGCGTCAAAGCATTCTGCATCTGAAAAGAAAGCCGGATGGCAGAATAGCTTAGATTCAACGCAAAAGGACTTCTATCGCGAATCGTCTACTCAATTAAAAAAGAATTCGGATGGGTCTTTAACGTTTCCTAAGGGATTTGTACTTAATCGCGTTGGAAAAAACACAACTGATGTGCGAACTAATAAAACTGGAGGATTATTTGTTTCTTACGGTAAGGCCGATGCTGCTAGATACATAAAAATTTATGGGCCAGATTTATGCAACACTGTATTTCGTAATACTAGGGAAGCTATACAATATATTTCTGTAACAAAGCCAATTCGTCTTCTATCAGAATCCCAAACAGTATCTGAGACTGGAAAATTTTTGAAGGAAAATCCCGAAGCCGTTGATGCCCTAAAGAATGATCTATTTACTTCATCTTTGCTATCAAAGAAAACTACAAAATTAACAGAGCAAAATATTGATCGAATGATTTCTAATCCTGACGCATTAGAGTCAAAGCAAATAGCATATGTTGCAAATATGACGATAGTATTGGCTGATAATTTTGAAAGTTTCATTAAGAGCTATTACGCTCATTTCAGAAAGTGCGGTTATGATGCGGTACCAGATCTTCATGGCATTTATGATGGCGCATCTGAGACGCCTATGATTATTATTAATCCTGAAAAAGTAAAGGTTACAGAAACAACAGTTTTAACTAAAGAAGTTTATAAAGCTGGAAAAGATTATGTAAAAGAAATTGGTAAGTTACCAATAAGCGATGTTTATAAGAAGCTATGATTCGTACTTATACAGAACTAATCCAACTTCCAGACTTTATTTCCCGTTATGAGTATTTACGTATCGGTGGTAAAGTTGGAGAAGATACTTTTGGCTTCGATCGATGGATAAATCAAGACTTCTATACTTCAAAAGAATGGCGAAAATTTAGAAGAGAGATAATCTCACGAGATCTCGGATGTGATCTTGCCTGCAAAGATCGACCGTTCCTGCAAGGTGAGAAAGTGATTATTCATCATATGAATCCGATTGATAAGAACGATATTCTGAATCATACAGAGTTTCTTATGGATCCAGAATATGTGATTGCTGCATCTAGCGAAACACATAACGCAATTCATTACGGCGATAGATCATTGTTAAAGGTCTTCGATCCAATCATTCGCCAACCAAACGATCAATGTCCTTGGAGATAATTACACCCCCCCCAGATAAGAGGGATTGGAGGAAAAAATGTATTATAGAAATGATGAGCTCTACCACCATGGTATTCTAGGTCAAAAGTGGGGTATAAGGCGTTTTCAGAATAAAGATGGAACATACACTGAAGAAGGCAAAGTTCATCGTCGGGATATAGATTCTGAAGTAGAAAGTATAGTAAAACAAAATCCAGAACGAGTTAAATCCATTATTTCTTCTGGCGAAGAAATAGCAAACATGGCAAACAAGCTAGGAAATGATTATACCAAAGCGTTTTCTTCACTAAAAGTTACTGATAAAATTAAAAATTCTCTATTAGATTCTATGCATGAAGACTTCGGAAATGGTACCGATGATGATGAGTTTTTTAATTCGGTTTTAGAAGAGAAAATTATGTACAATCTCGATTCGTTGCTTCCGGAGTCTGTAAAATCTGCTCGCATTAAATTTGAAAAAGCTCAAGATACTTATTGGAATGAAGTTGAGGATTTTTCTAAAGATCTTGTAAATAAGTATAAGGGAACAAAGGTCACCGATACTGATTCATCTAATCTGTATGTTAATGATGGAGAAAGAATAGCTAAAGTCCTTTTATATAAAAGCCTAGATACGGATTGGCCAGCTTATTTATTGCGTCACTTTGACGATTATTGGATATACGATACGCCAGAGTATTATTCAATGGTTGATCGAATATCTAAAGAAGTAACCATGGATGAATACAATAAACGATTCGGATAAAAGCACCTCTTACAAAATTTGGAAAATTTTTAATGTCAATAGGTCTTTAAACTTTAGAGGACTGGAAACAGTCCTCTTAGTTTTGCCTATGAAAGGTAGAATTCAAAATGACCGACAGTATTCTTAAAACAATCAGGGGAATGCTCGGCCCTGACGAAGATTATGAGCACTTTGATTCTCAGATCATTCCGCACATTAATGCGGCATTCTCTCGTCTGTGCCGGCTTGGTGTCGGTCCAGAATTGCCGTTTAAAATTACTGGGACAGATGAGACATGGTCCGATTTTATTGATTCCGGCTATCAGGAAGAAGTTAAAGAGTATATTTTCCTGAAAGTGAAAACCGTATTTGATACGAGTACGATTAATTCATCCGTTCTTTCTGCGTATAATGAGCGGATAAAAGAATTGGAGTGGGAGATGAATGATGTAGCAGAAATCGGCTACTGATTCAAAATGGCTTTTCAATTCTTTAATCCTAATCCAGCTGGAAGATTCGTAGGAGATTGTACGATTCGTGCTATTTGCAGGTTTTTAAATCAGGATTGGGATACAGTTTATGCCGCGACAACGTTTCAGGGTTTCCTATACAAAGACATGCCTTCCGGAAATGCGACCTGGGGTGCGTTCCTGCATAAGCTCGGATACATACGAAAATTTATTCCAGACAATTACCTTGGGAGATACTCCGTAAAAGATTTCTGCAGAGATCATCCGCAAGGTAGTTTTTTATTGGTCTTAGACCAGCATGTCGTCACTGTGGTGGATGGCGACTATTATGACACGTGGGACTCTGGCAATGAGTTGCCGACGTATTATTGGACAAAAGGAGAACGATAAAAATGAGCGCAACGAATTTTGGAATTAACCCTGCACCAGTCATTCCAACACCGGTTCCTTCCGCAGGAGCCGCGAAAGGCTATTCTACATTACCGACAGTACAGACGCCACAAATTAAACCTGTTGGGGCAACAAACCAGATTCTGGATGCTGCATCTGGGCCTAAGTGCAACATTGTATGGGTTGAAAGCATGGATGAGGTTCTGTCATATCCTACTTCGCCAAGCGAAGAGATGTATTTTCAGGACAATAATAATCCGATTATTTATCGTCGTGAGACGGATGCAAATGGTAACATTAAGAATCCCATTCATGCACTTCACTATACGGTTGAGGAAGTTCCGTTTGGCCCGGAAGCTCAGTTTGTCACAAAAGATGAGCATAAACAGCTATATGAATTGGTTGAGAAACTTACTCATACGGTTGATGGAATGAACGGAAAGCTCGAGCAGCTTCTGAATGGCTAAAGGAGAACTGTAAGATGAATCCATTCTTTAATTCACATAAGCAGAATCAGCAACAGGGTTTCGGACAGAATTTCGATTTGAATACTGCACTGCAAAACCTTGCAAGACAGATAGCTCCATCTGGAATGAGCCCGGAGCAAATTGTTCGCCAGAAAATTCAAAATGGGGAAATGACCCAAGAACAATTTAATCAGTTTGCAAGTATTGCAGATCGACTGACCGGCAGAAAACGCTAGGTCAGTTTTTTTTATTTATTCAATGTTCACCTCCGAACCCATCTGCAGTACGGCGAGGATCTGAATAAATACATTTTTAGGAGGAATGAGACAATGTCTTATTCTGAAAACGGTAATGCCAATTTTACGATGCCCGTGAGCCCCATGTATAGCGGAAACGGCGGATTCGGCAATGGCTTCTTCGGCGGTGACGCTGCCTGGTGGCTGATTATCCTGCTTCTGTTTGCCAACAACGGTTGGGGCAATGGTTTCGGCTTTGGCGGCGGCATGGGCGGTATGATGCCCTGGATGATGAACAATACCACGAATAATGATGTCCAGCGCGGCTTTGACCAGTCTGCTATCATGGGTTCTCTGAACGGCATTACCAGCGCTATCAGCAATGGTTTTGCCAACGCCGAGATCTCCCGCTGCAACGCCAACACGAACATTCTCCAGGCACTGAATACCAATCAGGCTGCGACGATCTCCGGCATGAACGGCATTGCCATGAATCTTCAGAACTGCTGTTGTGAGAACCGCGCCGGCATGGCTGACCTCAAGTACACGGTTGCGACCGAAAATTGCGCCGACCGCACTGCTCTGAACGAAGGTCTCACCAATATGCTGATGGCAAACAATGCCAATACTCAGGCGATTGTCAACGCGACGAATGCTGGTATCCAGACTGTTATGGATAAGATCTGCCAGCTTGAGCTCGCCGGTAAAGACCAGCAGATCGCGGCTCTGACTGCCCAGCTGAACGAGGCAAATCGTCTGGCTTCTCAGGCTCAGCAGACTGCAACGATCCAGGCCGGTCAGCGTGCCCTCGCGAATGAGATTGAGCAGTATGTCCTGCCCACTCCGCGTCCGGCGTACGTTGTTCAGAATCCGAACTGCTGCCCCCAGAATTCGAACTGCTGCCATCAGAATACAGGCTGCGGCTGCATGGGTTAAGGAGGTGCCGAGATGGCTGAATGGACTAGTGTTGCCGTTCAGACGGTCAACCCCGGTGAGGCCATCGTCTTCACCGATACGGCACAATCATGCCCGATGGGTTATATTCTGCACCGTGATGATAGCGGTGCATTTCTGATGAAGGGAATCGATACCGGTTCCTGCATTTGGAGATGCTGCTGCAAACCGGCTACCGTGAATTACATGGTAGACTTCGGTGCAAACATTGCGATTCCTGAAGGGGAAACGGTTGGCTCGATTTCGGTCGCGTTTGCTCTTGACGGAAATACGCTGGCAGGGACCGAAATGGAAGTCACGCCGGCTGCTGTGGAGCAGTACTTCAATGTTTCCAGAGCAGCAAACGTTTCGGTCTGGAAGGGATGCTGCCAGACGCTCAGTATTCGTAACACTGGGACCACACCGATTCTGGTCCAGGCTGCGAATATTGTGTTCGCGAAGAAGTGAGGAGGAAATTCAAAATGGAACTGAAAACTGAATCCATGGAAAACATGAAGAAAGTCGTTGCAAAATGCCTCGACGAACTCATGAAGAAAAATGACCTCACTCCTGCCGAAACCAAAGCCGCTATCGATGGTCTTCATCTGTACGACGAGCTCTGCTGCCGCGTAGAGGAGTGCAAGGCCGAAGAGGAGAATAAAGGTTCTGGAGAGTATTCCGAGCGTGGATATTCCATGCACGGCGAACCTTACCGCCAGTATCATATCACTTCTTACGGAATGCCTGAGAGGGCTGTCTACTCCGATCGCAATTATGGAATGCATCGCGGTAGTTACGGAAATCCGAACTATGGTGTCCATGGCTGGTATCGGAGCAATTCCGATGGTTATTCCGGTTATCCCGGGCATCCTTCGGAATTCATGAATCGCAGCTACTGCGGAGATCTGTATTACGACGGACCTGAGTATTCTGATCGTGGCCGCGGCTACAGTCGTCACAGCATCAGTGACCGTGCGGTATCCAATCTTGAAAAGCTCTTTGATGTTGCAGCTTCCGATTATGAGAAGCAGGAACTGAAGAAGTACATTTCGATGATTCGTGCCGCCGGCATGAGCGACTAAATTACACTGAGGAGAGCCTTGGAGATATTCTTTGAGGCTCTCCTTTTTTAATAGCAGGAAGTGAGGGCCTGACATGTATTACGAATCAAACAACTATCTGGCCCATCACGGCATTTTGGGCCAGAAATGGGGTGTCCGTCGGTTTCAAAATAAAGACGGCGTCAGAACTCCACTTGGTCGAAAGAGAGAGCGGGAGAATAATAAAATTGACCACGATAAACTTGTAAAGTCTACTGATGCAAAAGAACTTTACAAGAACCGTGATCAACTTTCAGATAGGGAGCTTCAAGATCGTTTAAATCGTCTTCGTAATGAAGATGCTCTACGACAAATGGCAAACGCGAAGAAGAAAGCTAATAATGGTCAAAGCATGTCAAAAAAAGTATTGGCTAAAGTTGGCGAAAAGACTGCTGAAATAATTGCCGTTGCTGCTGTCGGAGCCGTGCTTGGGACTACTAATGGAAAAGAGCTTGGCGATAAGATTGCTCAAGGAGCTAAAGTAGTTAAAGAATACGGACCGGATTTTGTCGGCTTCTTCATGGACTACTGGAATCCGTGATTCTATTCGTCTGTCCAAGGTTTGCTTGAATAATAGTCCTCGGCGCCGTAACTTTCATCCGATGGATCTTCGTCATCGTCCCAGTCGATTTCTCCATAACTGTCGGTTTCAATATACAGAGGATTATCCGGATCGGCGAATGGCTTATAATACGGATCGAATTCATGATCATCGTGATTAGAATTAGATTCCTCTTTATTGCTATCGGCAGAAGATGCCAAGCCAGCGATAATGACTGCTGCGGCGCCACCGGCAACTACAGCAGCTCCGGTTCCGATATATTTCAGAACTTGAAGCGCTTTTTCTTTTATAGGACGTTTTTCCTTCTTTTCCAATTCTTCGGTTTTCTTCCGATGAAACTTCACATATACCACCCCTAATCAACTATACCACAATTCTTTCATATCTGCAATCTTGAGGTGAAAATTCAAAATGGCTTTATCCAATACGGCGGTTCCGACCTATTACGGACAGTTTCGGGAGGCCGTTTTGAGAGGCGAGATCCCGGTCTGCAGATGGATTGAAATGGAAATGAACCGCATCGATCGTCTTATCGAGAATCCGAGATATTACTATGACGATGCCGTTGTTGAAGGATTTATTGACTATTGTAATTCCGAATTAACGCTTACAGATGGAAGCGATCTGCATTTGCTTGACACGTTTAAACTTTGGGCGGAAGAAGTATTCGGTTGGTATTACTTTGATACTCGAAGCGTTTACGTACCGAATGAGGATGGCCATGGCGGTCATTATAAGAATGTCCGTTACAAAAACCGTCTTACAAAGAAGCAGTTTCTGATTGTAGGACGAGGCGCCGCAAAGTCAATGTATGCCTCCGCAATTCAAAGCTATTTCCTAACCGTTGACGCATCGACTACGCATCAGATTACAACTGCTCCTACGATGAAACAGGCGGAAGAAGTTCTTAGTCCTATTAAAACTTCCATCGTACGAGCAAGAGGTCCTCTATTTCAGTTTTTAACTGAGGGGTCTTTGCAAAATACAACCGGATCGAAAGCAAATCGCGTAAAGCTTGCCTCGACAAAGAAGGGCGTTGAAGACTTTCTTACAAATTCTCTTCTTGAAATCCGTCCTTTCAGCATCGATAAACTTCAGGGACTTCGCTGTAAATGCGCGAGCGTTGACGAATGGCTTTCCGGTGATATTCGAGAGGATCCGATTACTGCTATTGAGCAGGGATGCGCCAAGGGCGGTGTCGATGACTATCTGATTATTGCGACAAGCTCTGAAGGAACTGTTCGAAACGGATCCGGCGATTCGATCAAAATGCAGCTCATGAAGATTCTTCGTGGTGAGTTCGATGACGATGAAACCGGCGAGGCGTTTGATGATACTTCGATCTGGTATTATCAGCTTGATGATATTCACGAAGTTGGCGATCCAAGAATGTGGCTGAAGGCTAATCCAAATCTTGGTCATACTGTTACTTACTCGGCATATCAGAAAGATGTAGCTAAGGCTGAGAATTTTCCTGATCAGAGAAACGAAATTCTTGCTAAGCGATTCAATCTTCCTATGGAAGGATTCACATATTTCTTTACATATGAAGAAACACTTCCGCACAGGAAGCGAAACTTCTGGGGCTTACCATGCGCCATGGGCGCAGATCTTTCCCAGGGAGACGACTTCTGCGCATTTACATTTCTCTTTCCAACTCATGATGGAAAATTCGGAGTCAAAGTTCGAAGTTATATTACCTCCAAAACAATGTCAGAGCTTCCTTTGGCTATGCATACGAAGTATGAAGACTTTATTAAAGAGGGTAGTCTAATCGTATTGGATGGCGTCGTTCTTGACATGATGCTCGTATATGATGATCTGGATCAGTTTATTATAGATAACGAATTTGATGTTCGCTGTTTTGGGTTTGACCCATATAATGCGAAAGAATTTGTTGAGCGCTGGGAAACTGAGAATGGTCCATTCGGAATTGAAAAGGTCATTCAGGGAGCAAAGACGGAATCCGTTCCTCTTGGAGAGCTGAAGCATTATGCGAATGAACGAATGCTGTTATTTGATCAGGAACTTATGTCCTTTTGCATGGGCAACTGCATTACAATCGAGGATACGAACGGAAATCGTAAGCTTCTCAAGAAAAGAAGAGAACAGAAGATCGATAACGTATCGGCCATGATGGATGCTTATGTGGCCTATAAGCATAATAAGGATGCGTTTGAGTAAAGCACGGAGGAAAAATCAAAATGGTATACTATGAAACTAATGAATTGTATCATCATGGCATTATAGGCCAGAAGTGGGGAATAAGACGTTATCAGAATCCTGATGGAACTTATACAGAAGCAGGAAAGAAACGGCGTGTGCCTTTGAGAACAAGATTAGATGCCAAGAAAGACGCTAAAGAGTATGCCCGCGCTAAGATGTACTATGGCGAAGGCGCTGGTACCAGAAGAAAACTTATTAATGCCAAAGTAAATCAGAGATCAAAGGATTCCGTATACAAAGAAGAATTTGATCGATATTTGGCAAAACAGGATATGGCAGATCACGCTGCGAAAGCAAGAACCGAACGGAAAGCCAGAGATACTGCGAAAACCGTTAAAAAGACTACAAAAGGAGTCATCAATGCTGCTGTAGGAAATACTGCGTATGCAGGAGCTACAGCAATTGCTATTTACATGGGACTCCATTATACGGGTCTTGATAAAAAAGCAGCCGACTATGGTCAAAAAGTTGCAAGGGATATTATGAATAAGATCGGTCAGAATAACTTTGATGCAAGAGTTATGCGAGGCGCCTTTAGATAATTCGCAATTTTTACATTTCTCTTATTAGAGAGCATTACGTTCTCTAATATTTTTGAAAAAAAAAGGAGAAATGAAAGAATGGATTTTAGACTAACCGGAGCATTTATTGGAGACATCGCAGGATCAAGATTTGAAGGAACTGACCATAAAGGAAAAGACTTTGAATTTTTCCATGAAGACTGCTGTCCAACGGATGACACCATAATGACTATGGCAATTGCCGATGCGGTGATGAATTCAATCGAAACCAAAACCGATCTTTCGGAATACGCCATTGAGTCCATGCAACGATTTGGTCGATTGTACGATGATTTCGGTTATGGACGCCGGTTCCTTCATTGGATTTTTTCTGAAGATCCAAAACCATATGGAAGCTATGGAAACGGCGCTGCGATGAGAATTTCATCGATTCCTTATTTGGCAAAGGATAAAGATGAAATGCTCTCCATGGTTAAGAAAGTTACTGAAGTAACCCATAATCATCCTGAAGCGCTTAAAGGTGCTGAAGCAGTTGCGGTTTCAATCTGGGAAGCAATACACGGATCAAGTAAAGAAACGATACGTGATATTATCTATATGAATTATTATCCGATTGATTTTACAATCGATGAGATTCGAGATAATTATGAATTCCATGTTGAATGCAGTCAATCCGTTCCGCAGGCCATTGAAGCATTTTTGGAATCCGAGAATTTCGAAGATGCGATCCGTTTGGCGATAAGTATCGGCGGAGATACCGATACGATTGCATGCATTGCAGGTTCAATTGCCAGTGCATATTATGGCGTTCCGGATTGGATGGCAATAAAGGCTTTGTGGCATTTAGATGAGAATTTATTAGACGTGTATCTTCGGTTTGTTAATTGTTGCGCATTTTAAACAGTCCCTTTATTGGAAGTATTTATTCCAAACGATTCTAATAAAGGAGAAAGAATATGACAAAAGAAGAGCTTAAGCAAAAAGCCAAAGTTTGGAAATGGGAACTCGATAACTGGACGTATTGTCAGGAAGAAAAACTGAAGTGGCTATGGAATAATCATAGTAAAGAGATTATCGTTCTTGTTCCGGTTTTGACTGCCACTGCCGAGAAGATGATTCGAGGCATCAGACGAAGTCACAATTTGAAAGAAGAAAAGTATCTCAAGGAAAACTATATTTATGACAGATCACGCGGATGTTATATTGAACTGAGAAGGAAACTCACGAATCGAGAACTTTTAGAACTTGACCGTAGAAAGCGGAACGGTGAATCTTTAATTGAAATTCTTTCAAGTATGAGAGTCGTTAAAAAGTAAATATTGAACGATCAAGAGGGCTGCTTTAAAAAGCAACCCTCTTAGATTTTTGTGGAGAGATTCAAAATGATCTATTATGAATCTAATTACCTTTGCCATTATGGTCTCAAAGGAATGAAATGGGGTCAACGTCGTTGGCAAAATGATGACGGTACTTTTAATGAAGCTGGGAAAGCTCGATACTTTAGTAAGTCATCGTCTCATCGTCCAATTAGTGTTATGAAATTGCAAAAGGATCCCGATGTTCAGAAGCGTAAGGCAGAGCTAAAACAGGCGAAAGCTGATCAAAAAGCGGCATCAAAAGCTTATAGTAAAGCCAGCGCCGGCGGATTACTGGCTGCCGAAAAAGAACAAAAAGTCCTTATTCGAGCCAACAATGCTGTTCGATTTGCAAAACAGGATCTTTCTGATGAAAAAGTCAGAAAACGGATGGAATCTGATACCAGACCGAAATCTAAGCGAAGGCTTAAGCTTGAAGAAGAGTATAAAGCAAAGGGCATGAATGAGGAAGAAGCTGAACTAGCAGCATATAAAAGAGCAAGAACTGAAAAGGCTTTGAAAATTGCTGCTGGTGTTGCGGTAACGGCTGCAGTTGCTTATGGAGCTAGCAAATATATTGAGAATAATGTTGACAGAGTTATAAAATCCGATGTATCATTCAAAAGGGTTGCAACATCTGATACTGCTGGAGTTCAGGATGCTTTTTATGCTACTTTTGGCAATAAAAAGATGGATAATGCAAAGTACGCTGGACTATATGCCAAACAACTTAAAGCTGGCAATTATGGGAAAGCTGCTGAGCATGTCTATGAGAAAACAATTAATGCCAAAGAATCATTTAAAATGGCCTCAACGAAAAGTGCAAAAGGTGCTTTGCAAGATTTGATAGATAATGATCCTGAATTTAAGAAGGCATTTTCTAAGCAGTTTAGATTTAGTCCGGCTATGCAAAAGGCCATTCAAAATGGTAAAGTCGATAAGAATGTTTATGAATATTTTAATCAGCAACTTGGCGGAAACGCTAAGAATTCTGATGTCGCAAAGAGATACTATGACGCATTGTCCAAGAAAGGCTATAATGCCATAATGGATGTAAATGATAAAAAGTTTAGTGGCTTCGGAACTAATATGCCAGTGATAATTTTCAACGCCAAAGATAAAGTTAACGTCAGTGATGTCCGTGAACTAAGTAATGCCGAAATTAATAAAAAGAATGCTCTTGCTACTTTGGACATAGGCGCTAAAGCGCTTGGACCGCAGTTGGCAACATATGGAGCTATTGGCGCAGGTATAGTCGGAGCTTCAAAGGCAGCAAACACTAAGACTGAACAGAAAATCGTTGCTGATTATAAGAAAGAACATCCAGATTCAAAGTTGTCTTATAAGGATATTGTCAGAAATTATTATAATAAATAGGAGGTTATTTAATGCATAAGGTGCTATATTCTGTTATAACAAAAATTCCAATAATTGGGCCGATTTATGAGAGTATCGCAAGACCGAAATTTAGTTCGATGGGACTTTCGGATGGCGAATATGATTTAGCATTATCATTAATCGAAAAGTATCAGAAGAAGCATCCGAATGAACAAATAACTCTTAAATTGATAAAAAAGTTAATGGAAGACGAAAATAAAAATTGTTAAGAGGGCTGCCTTAAAAAGCAACCCTCTTAGATTTTTTATGGAGAGATTCAAAATGATTTATTATGAATCTAATTACCTTTGCCATTATGGCCTCAAAGGAATGAAGTGGGGACAACGTCGTTGGCAAAACGAAGATGGTACTTTTAATGAAGCTGGGAAAGCTCGATACTTTGGGAAGTCTGCTGGAGGAAATGTTCGGCGAGCTCTTGCTGGTGCATATGGAGTTAGCGAACGCGTTTATAGTAAACTCGGGAATAAAACGTTGGCGTCTATGAATAAAGCTGCAAAAGAACAGATGCTCGAAAAGGCCGCAAAAGCTGATCAAAGAAAAGCTGATCGTTTGCAAGAGAAAATTAATGCCAAAAATCAGAAGATTGCGGAAAAAGATGCCGAGATTAATCGGAGAATTAATTCTGCCAAGAATTCTTCCGAAATGGAAAGCGCAATGCAAAAGAAAGTAAAGGAAGATTTAAGAAGAAGCCAGAATCCATTAAGCAGAACCATTAACGACATCAGCGGTTATAACAATTCTATTGCTAAGCAAGTCGTTGACGATGTTTGTAAGAAAATGTACTTTGATGATGTTAAACAGTCAAGATCCAAAATGTCATCCGGGCAGAAGTTCTATGATTATTTAACTTCTGGAAGTTCAAATCGTGCTAACGAAAAGTATCAAAAGGGCGGCTATAAGAGTCTAAACAAAGAATATGAGAAGTATAAATCTGAGGGCGGTATAAAGAAAAGCAAGAAGAATTATGCCGATACTCAGCGGACTTTACGGCAGCAAAGAGCTAGACAGGAGCAAGAACGTCGTCGTGAAGAAGAACGTCGGTATAATGAACAGCAGCGTAAACGACAGGAAGAAATGGACCGTACCGTTAGACAGATGAATTATTTGACTGGCGTTTATGAACGAGCCGGAAATCGTTGAGGTGAATTAAATGATTTATTATGAAGACAGCTACCTGATGCATCATGGCATTATAGGCCAGAAATGGGGCGTACGGCGTTATCAGAATCCAGACGGAACTCTTACCGCTGCGGGGAAATCTCGTTATGGCACTCAGGAAGCTTTTACTGCAAAACAAAAGTATAAAGCAGCCCGTAAAGAGTATAACAAAGCTTTCAATAATGCTTATAATCATAATCATCCTTATAGCCTTTCCAAGAAAAGACGAGAAGCAACGAACGCAAGATGGGAAGAAGCCGGCGCAAAGGCCGAAGCTTTGATTAAAGCTCAGAAAGAGTATAAGGTTGCTAAAGGCAATGCAAAACTTGAGAAAACAATTGGCCGTGTAGAAAAAGCTCGCGATAAGACTCTTTCTGCAAGAGAAAAGAATATGGCCAAGCTTAGCGATCGAATGGATAAACGCGTTGCTTCTGGGCGTTCCACGCAAGAGTATTCTGATTATCGTAAAAAAGACTTTGAACTTGGAACAAAAATGGTCAAAAGTGGTTATGATCGTTACGCCAAAACGATCAAGGACTATAAGTCTATGAAGATTTCTGCTATTAATGATCCGAGCATTAAGAAGAGCAATTCTTATAAGGAAGCCGGCAGAGCATATAGAAAACAGCTGTTTTCTGATGCCTATTTTGGCGGAATGCCAATGACGGTTCTTATGTATGCCGGACAGGCAGCTTCCGAGTTTGAAGATCGCTAATAAATTCATCTCACACCGTCTCTTTATTTTTCAAAGAGGAGGATTTTTTTATGCCCATTTTCGGGTTCTAACCAATTGATAGGAGGCATATTCCAATGCCAACATTTATGGAAAGGCTCCAGCATGGCTGGAATGCCTTCATCAATAACAAAGATCCGACCATTACGCAGCCATCATATTCATACGGTAATTATTCATACCGGCAGGATCGGCATCGTATTCGAATCGGAAATGAACGTACAATTATTAATTCGATCTACAATCGTATTGCTACAGATTGCTCTTCGATTGATATTCGGCATGTAAAGACGGATTCCAACGGTAGATTTTCTGACGTTGTTGATTCTGGATTGAATACGATATTTAGTCTTGAGGCGAATATTGACCAAGAGTCAAGAGCATTTGTTCGGGATATTGTTCAGTCAATGCTTGACGAGGGCGTTATTGCCTGCGTTCCTGTGGATACGACAACGAACCCATACAAGGGCGGATCGTACGACGTTATTACCATGCGTACCGGCAAGATCACGAAGTGGATGCCAAGGCACATAACGATCGAATTATACAATGACCGAAACGGACAAAGACAGGAAGTAACACTTCCAAAAGAAATGGTAGCCATCGTGGAGAATCCGTTTTATTCAGTAATGAATGAACCAAACTCCACTATGCAGAGGTTAATTCGGAAACTGCGGCTCCTCGATGATGTCGATGAGCAGAGCAGTGCCGGAAAACTGGACCTCATTATACAGCTTCCGTATGTGATTAAGACGGAAGCACGCCGGGCGCAGGCGGAACAGCGGCGCAAAGACATTGAAATGCAGTTGGCCGGTTCCAAGTATGGCATTGCCTATACAGACGGAACCGAGCGTGTGATTCAACTTAACCGTTCACTGGATAACAATTTAATGAAGCAGATCGAATACTTGACTGAGACACTAATGGGCCAGCTCGGTATTACGAACGAGATCTTAAATGGCACAGCCAACGAGCAGACGATGATGAATTACTACAACCGCATTGTTGAGCCGATTCTTTCTGCAATTACCGGCGAATTTAACCGGAAGTTCCTTACAAAGACTGCCCGAACAAAAGGGCAGACCTTCATGTTCTTCCGTGATCCCTTCAAGCTGGTACCGGTATCAAGCATTGCCGATATCGCTGACAAGTTTACAAGAAATGAGATTCTGTCCTCCAACGAGGTTCGTGGCCTGATCGGCTTTAAACCGTCGAAAGATCCGAAAGCAGATGAATTGAGGAATAAGAATCTCAATCAGTCGTCCAACGATCAGAATACTCCTCCGACCGTAGCGCCGGAAGCCGGTACTGATGTGGGCGACGATTCTGTTTTTAAGGAGCAAATTCAAAATGGCGAATAAGTATGACTTTAGCGGTTGGGCGACAAAGAACGATCTCCTCTGCGCAGACGGAAGAGTCATTCGTCGTGATGCCTTTAAAGACAACGACGGCCAGACAGTCCCTCTGGTGTATCAGCATCAGCATAACGATCCGGCCAGCATTCTCGGTCACGCTCTTCTTGAGAACCGGAACGATGGCGTTTATGCATACTGCAGCTTTAATGATACGCCAAACGCGCAGCTTGTAAAGTCTGCCGTTCAGCATGGAGATGTTGTATCACTGTCGATTTATGCCAACCGCCTTGTTCAGGAAGGAAAAGACGTGCTGCACGGTCTGATCCGAGAAGTGAGCATTGTTCTCGCCGGAGCCAATCCCGGCGCTTACATTGACAACCCGATCCTTGTCCATGGAGAGGGAACACCGGACGAGAGCTATGAGGATCTCCTCGACGAAGCTGTCGTTTATACCGGAGAACCGATTGAACTCTTCCACGCCGATAAAGATGACGAGGAAGAAGAAAAGAAATCTGATGCTGAGGAAAAGAAGCCTGAGCAGAAGGAAGAAAAGAACGAAAAGGCGAAAGATGCCGAGGAGGAAACAGAAATGGCAGATGCAAAAGAAAAGACCGTTAAGGACGTATTTGACGAACTTACGGAAGAGCAGAAGAAAGTTGTTTATTTCATGATCGGTCAGGCGCTGGAAGATGCAAAAGGCGGCAGCGATGACAAAGATGACGAAGACGAAGGAGATACCACTATGAAGCATAACGTATTTGATAATGATGAAGCTTACGGCCCTGTTCTGACCCATGATGATCAGATGGCGATTCTGGACTATGCCAGAAAGAACGGTAGTTTCAAAGATGCCCTTGCCATGTTCGCCGATGAGAATGGCCTGCAGCATGATGACCTGGCCCCGGTGAGCGGCTTCACCTCTTATCCCTCCGGTCAGACTCCTGCTGGTGTTGACGCCCTGTTCCCTGAGTGGCATGATGTTCGCCCCGGTGCCCCCGAGATCGTTACCAATGATCAGGCATGGGTTAAGGCTGTTCTGAATAAGGTTCATCGCAGCCCGTTCAGCCGTATCCGCACTTCCCAGGTTGATCTTCGTGAGATTGAAGGCATTCGTGCCAAGGGTTACCAGAAGGGTAAGGAGAAGACCCTTGCTGAGAACTACACCGTTGCCAAGCGTACCACTGAGCCTCAGACCATCTATGCCAAGAGCGCTCTGAATCGCGACGACGTTGTTGATATTACCGATTTCGACTATGTCGATTACCAGTACAAGA
>ODAI010270797.1_pt1 | contig 45933 bp, 37 predicted proteins | sample 1539321 | NCBI WGS metagenome assembly ODAI01 (sample SAMN02144231, study PRJEB22623) | gut metagenome | biome: sheep rumen | host: Ovis aries | place: New Zealand
ATTTTGGAGTAGATTTGGGTGCAAGACCGCAGGGGCATAGCGAGCTATGGCCCAAGGGATTAAGCCAAAAGATGCCCAAAAGCAACAAAAACAATGGAAGATAATCATCTCAGATTTAGTAATTATTAGAACATACCTTAATTTTTATAAAGTTGCTTGAATGCCTCGATGCAGTAGTCTTGATCGATGCAGGCTCCCGTCTCTCTCACGCTGTGCATGGCCAGGATGGGGTTGCCCATATCCACTCCTCGCAGTGGAAGGGACGATGCAAGGATGTTGCCCAAGGTGCTACCGCCTGCCACATCGCTGTGGTTGACAAAGCGTTGGCAGGGCACACCCGCTTGCTCGCAGAGTTGTTGGAACACAGCGGCAGAGACAGCATCGCTGGCGTACTTCTGTGCTGCGTTGAACTTGATGACAGGCCCTCCTCCCAGCACTGGGTGGTTGGTGGGGTCGTACTTGTCTGAGTAGTTGGGATGCCAAGCGTGGGCATTGTCGGCGCTTACCATGAAGGCGCGTTCCACTGCCTGGTAGAAGCCTTCTTGATTTCCGCCTTGTGCCAGCACCATGCGTTGGATAATGCTGGCCAGAAAGGGACTTCCTGCTCCCTGCTTGGTTTGCGATCCCGTTTCTTCATTATCGAAAATGGCTAATATGCGTGTCGCTTTGGGTGAGTCCTCGCTTTCGAGGAGTGCCGTCAGCCCTGCATGCACCATTGAAAGGTCGTCGAGCCGTCCAGCCGAAAGAAACTCATCGTGTGCGCCAAAGGTGCAGGGTGGGGTGGTGTCGTAGAGATAGAGGTCGAAGTCGAGAATGTCTTTTGCCTCCACCTGCAACTCTTTTGTGATGATGCCCATCAGCAGGTTGTCCTTCTCCATTTCCTCTGAAACGATGCCCAACAAGGGGAGCATGTCCTTCTGCTTGCTCAGCTTCACCCCCTCGTTTACCTCACGGTTGAAGTGGATGGCGAGGTTGGGTATTTGCAGGAGCGGACGCTGAATATGGAGCAGACGAGTCAGTGGGTGCATGGCATCACCACTCCGCAGGATGACGCGCCCAGCAAGGCTTAGTGGGCGGTCGAACCAGGTGGACATGATGGCTCCACCGTACAGTTCCGTGTTGAGTTTTGCAATGCCTTCCTTGCTGGTCATTTCGGCATGGGGTTTGATGCGGAACGTAGGGGAGTCGCAATGGGCGCAAATCACGCGAAATCCCGCTTTCTCCAATGGTTGATTGCCAATGTGGAAGGCATAGATGGATGAGTCGTTTTTGGTGCAGTAGCACTTCGTGTTTGCCTCCATTGAACCTAATTTTTCGGCAGGGTCGATGCGTCTGTAACCATGCTGCTCCAATTGCTCGGCAATAGTCTTCACTGCCAGAAAATTGACAGGCGATGCGTTGAGAAAATGGATGAGTGACTGAATGTGTGACATGATAGATGCTGATTTTGGTAGGCGTGTTATTTGAATGATGTAGCAAAGGTACTACAAAAATCTGACAAACTCGCATCTTCTGAGCAGAAATTGCAAGGAATGTGGGTGTTTTCGTCGTGAACATGGAGCAAGTGACAAAATTCCATGTTTTCGAATCCCTTGTTTAAATCTGAATCGGTAAGGTGTTTTTTGTTGAAATGCTCCAAGGATATACATGGGCGAAAAAATCTGAGGGGATTCTGCACTAATCTCGCAAAAAGGTTGTATCTTTGCACTGTCAAACTGATAAAACTTAGGATTATGCAGCAATTTTTAAGCTAATCAAATATGGCAAGAGAACAGTCGCAATTGAGAGAAAGGCAGCGGACGAATTTGAAAGAGCCGCGACGGTATAAAGTTATCATATATAACGATGATTTCACTACGATGGAGTTTGTTGTGACGATATTGGTGCAGGTGTTTTTGAAAAGCGAGGAGGAAGCCGAGGCACTGATGCTACAGGTTCACCACTCCGACAAGGCTGTGGTGGGCATCTATAGCTACGACATTGCTTTGTCGAAAGCGCGCAAAGCTACCAATATGGCAAGGGAACAGGATTTTCCGTTACGACTGACTGTGGAACCTGAGGAGGAATAGTGTATGGCACAGATTAATCAAACGTTGCGGGCTTCGCGGATGCTGAACAAGGCCTACGAGTACAGCAAGGAGTACATGCATGAGTTTATCATGCCAGAGCACTTGCTGTTGGCGTTAATTGAAGATTTCAATTTTAATTCTGCGCTGAACATCTTTTTCAGCCCATACCAATTGGAAGAGCGCATCAGGGAGTATTTGGAGAGTGTGGAGTCGTTGCCAGCCGGAACGGAATACATACCAGAGGCATCGGCGCAACTGCAGAAAGTGATAGAACTGGCTATTCAGCAAGTGGCATCGAGCGACGCGGAGACTCTGGATATTCCTCATCTGACGAAAGGAATCTTGGCACTCGAAGACTCCTGGGCAGCGTATCTGTTGAAAGATGCACTCTTTGGTAAAGAGGCCAACTTCATGAGCCAACTGATTGGTTTCTATGATACGGAGGATAGCTTAAACGAAAAGGACGAGGAATCGGATGACAAAGCTGCGTGGAAACGGCTCGTCACTTGCATGAACGACTTCTATCGGCAGCAGAACCCGCTTGTGGGCCGAGAGCAAGAATTGAAAAGGACTGTTCAGGTGCTTTGTCGTAGAGACAAAAACAATCCGCTACATGTAGGAGAACCTGGTGTGGGCAAGACGGCTCTTGTGTGGGGATTGGCGCGACTGATAGAAGAAGGACGAGTGCCAAAGCGATTGAAGGGCAGTCGTGTCTATCAGCTGGATATTGGAACACTTTTGGCTGGCACGCAGTATCGTGGCGACTTCGAAAACCGCATCAAACAGATTATGGACGGTGTGCAGGCTGAAGGCGATAATAATATTGTCTATATTGATGAGATTCACACTCTTGTGGGAGCGGGCGCAACAGGAGAAGGAGCAATGGATGCTTCCAATATGCTCAAACCCTATCTCGAATCGGGAAGGATTCGCTTCATTGGCTCTACCACCTACGAGGAGTATAACCGTCACTTCTCGCGTTCCAAAGGACTTATACGCCGTTTCCAACAAATTGATTTACCTGAACCTTCGGTTGAAGAGACTAAAAATATCATTCGGCAGTTAAAGCCGCGCTACGAAGAGTTTCATGAGGTGAAGTATGCCGATGAGGCCATAGACTTTGCAGTTGAAGCGAGTGCCAAGCACATCAACGACCGTTTCCTGCCTGACAAGGCAATCGATCTCATTGATGAGGCAGGTGCTGCGGTGGAAGCTGAGGAAAAGACTTGCGTCATTGGGAAGAAAGAGATTGCCGATGTGTTGTCGAAGACTTGTAAGGTAGATGCCCTGTCTGAAGCAGAAGAGGAGGACTATCAGAAATTGGAAACATTGTCTGGCCGAATGCTTTCGCAGATTTATGGGCAGGACGAAGCCATCCGCCAGGTTGTGGAATCGGTGCAGATGTCGCGGGCAGGTTTGCTGGATGAAAACAAGCCGTTGGCCTCGCTGCTTTTTGTGGGTCCTACAGGTGTTGGCAAAACAGAGGTGTCGAAGGTTCTGGCCAAAGAGTTAGGCATAGAACTGATACGTTTCGACATGAGCGAATACGCAGAGAAGCATGCTGTGGCTAAACTTATCGGTTCGCCTGCGGGTTATGTGGGTTACGAAGACGGAGGACTGTTGACGGATGCCATACGCAAGTCGCCTAACTGCGTGCTCTTGCTTGACGAGATTGAAAAGGCGCATCAGGACATCTACAACATTTTGTTGCAGGTGATGGATTATGCTCGTCTGACCGACAATAAAGGGAACAAGGCTGACTTTCGTAATGTGGTGCTCATCATGACTTCCAATGCAGGAGCGCAGTATGCTGGACAGAGCATAGGATTCAGCAACAGCCTCAGCCGAGGTGATGCTATGATGAAGCAGGTGAAGCGAGTATTTAAGCCAGAGTTCCTGAACCGTTTGTCGGGAACCGTCGTGTTCCATGATATGAATAAGGAAATGGCTGCACTCATCTTGAAAAAGAAACTCCGCGAACTCGACACGAAGCTTGAGGCAAAAAAGGTGACGATGACGCTGACGGCAGAAGCTTTTGATCATCTGCTCAAAGAAGGATTCACGGCAGAATACGGTGCTCGCGAAATGGATCGTGTCATAGCGCAGCAGCTGAAACCTATGCTGATGCGCGAGATTCTTTTCGGAAGTTTGAGGAAAGGTGGTCAAATTGTAATATGTGTGAAAGATGGCTGTCTGGCAATTGGATGAAGAACTGTGGTTTCCTAATCCTCGTTTGGGCGAGGACAATGGGTGGGTGGCTGTTGGTGGCGACCTGTCGGTGGAAAGATTGCTCTTGGCCTATAGCAACGGATTCTTTCCTTGGTATGCCTTCAACATGGAGAGTGAACCGCATTGGTACTGTCCACTCGACCGCTATGTCATCTTCCCTCATGAAATACACATCAGTCACTCCATGCGCCAACTGCTCCGTCAACAGAAATATGACGTAACTGTCAATGAAGATTTTGCTGGTGTTATTCATGGCTGTTCAACAGCGCAAGGGCGCAACGAGGAGTGTGGAGCTTGGCTGGGACCCAACATCATTGAGGCTTACACCCAACTGCATCATTTGGGCTATGCGGCCAGTGTGGAAGTATGGGAAAGGCAAGGAGAAGGGGCTGCTGCAGAAAGCTTTGTGGCCTCTCCAAAAGGCAGAAGGCTTGTGGGGGGACTTTACGGTGTCACCCTTCGTCAGGCTTTTTTCGGTGAGAGTATGTTTTCGCTTGTTCCAAATGCTTCCAAATTGGCGCTTATTCATTTGGCAAGAGCAATGGAGGTGGTTGGGGGGCTCTTTATCGACTGCCAGTTCGAAACTCCGCTCTTTCATTCGATGGGTGGCCGACACATTTCGTACGACAAGTATATGGCAATGCTGAATAAAGGGAAACGGTGAATAGGGCAAGTTTCAGAATGCAGTTAGGAGGATCTCGTCAACGCTTTGTTTCAATCTCTCTACCAAATCCTTGTCGGCTGGTAACCAGTTCACGCTTTCCAATTCGTCCTTCTTGAGCCATTTGGCTGCCTCATGCTCTTTTAGTTCCAGATGCCCACTTTCTATGTGACAAAGATAGCAATGCAAGGTGAGGTGAAATTTGGGGTAATCCCATTCCACCGTTTCAAACAGCCGCTCTACCTGAATCAGTGTCTCCAACTCTTCCCAAATTTCTCGTTTCAAGGCCTCTTCGGGAGTCTCGTCAATCTCTATTTTTCCGCCAGGAAACTCCCAATAATCCTTGAACTCCCCATATCCCCGTTGAGTGGCGAAAATGTGCCCTAGGGAATTGTAGATGATTGCGGCTACCACTTCTATTTGTTTCATTGTTAGCTAAGACTACTATGTGTACAGATACCTGCGGATGCTTCGTTTGGGAGTCTTCTCAAATTCTTTATCCTGCAACTCTATGGCTGTGATGTTGGCAAAGGCTGGGAGGAAGGAGTTGATGTGCCGCTTATAGGTGTCGAGCTGTTGCAGAAGGCTTTCGTGGGTAAGTCCATGATGCTCTAAGGCAGGTTCACTGATATAGACAAGGGCAACGAGTTTCTCGCCTCGCTGCACCACAATGCTTTCTTCAAAGATGGTGTGGGTGGCAATGATGTCTTCAATTTCTTCGGGATAGACATTTTGGCCGTTAGCTCCCAACAGCATGGTCTTTTTGCGCCCACGGATAAAGATATTGCCCTGCTTGTCGATGGTGCCCAAATCGCCTGTGTGGAGCCAACCTTCTTCGTCAATGGCGGAAAGGGTTTCTGCCTCATTTTTATAGTAGCCCAACATGACATTGGCTCCTCTGACGAGGATTTCACCAGGCTTTTTCTGAGGGTCGCTCGAATCAATCTTTACTTTCATGCGGGGTGCCGCTTTGCCGCATGAACCTTTGGCAAACAGATGCTTGTCTTCATATCCGATGATGGGTCCGCACTCTGTCATGCCATAGCCTACTGTGTAGGGGAAGCGAATGAGGTGTAAAAAGTCTTCCACCTCCTTGTTGAATGCGGCTCCGCCAATGATGCACTCATAGAAATTACCACCCAAGGCCGCATAGAGTTTGTTGCGAATTTGCCGATAAACTACCTCGCGAAGGATAGGGATGGCGGTAAGAGCACGAATGTGGCGTGTGCGCAAGATGGGAAAGATTTGTTTCTGCACAATCTTCTCCAAAATGAGGGGCACGACAATGACAACCACTGGGCGAATTTCGCCGAAGGCTTTAATGACGATATGGGGCGATGGGGTTTTGGTGAGGAAATGAATGTGGCAACCTATGCAGAAAGCAAAGAAGAAGTCATAGGCAAAGCCGTACATGTGTGCCAAAGGGAGGATGGAGAGGGTGTTGTCGCCTGGCATGAAGTCGAGCACCTCGTCGGCGAAGTGGCAGTTGGACCAGATGGAGCGGTAGGGGAGCATCACTCCTTTGCTGCGACCAGTGGAACCGCTGGTGTAGCTAAGCAAGGCAAGTGCTTCGGGGCGTTCGCGGAAGTATTTGATGTCGTTGGGCTGTAGGTCGGTGAATGCCGTCATGTCAATGCCTTGCGAACCATCGGAAAGCGTGAAGTCGGTCATGCGGAGAATGCGTGCCTTGAGTTCCTTGGCGTATTTTTCGCCGCAAATGATGAGGGAGGATTCGGAGTGATTATAGATGTTTTGAATCTGTTTGATGCTGAACTCGGAAAGGATAGGCACTGCCACAGCTCCGTAGCTAAAGATGGCAAAGAAAGAAATGGCCCAGTGGGCATTATTTTTGTCGCAAATGGCAATTTTGTTGCCTGGCTCAATGCCCAACTGGCGAAACAGCAAGTGGAGGCGAGCTATCATCTTAGCTGTCTCGCCGTAGGTGTAGCTTTCTGTGGTGCCGTAGTTTGTCACACAGGGTCGGCTCCAATTCCGCTTGAGGGTCATCTCCATCATGCCGATGATGGAGGTGTCGGAAGGCTTGAATATTCTTGTTTTTGCAGTAGCCAAAATGGGAATGTGTTTTTAATCCATGTGAAACATTTCTGGTAAAGGAATGGAAACAGGACTGTTGTCAGGGTTTGTTTCCATGATGTCAGCCATGTAGGCCCACCATTTTTGGCAAATTTCTGTGCCGCCCAAGTCTTGGCTTCCACCTTCTCCTTCCAGCTCTTGATAAGCAAAGAGGGTGTTGGTGTCTTCGTCAAGGTATATGCTGTAGTTGCGCACTCCGCTTTCACTGAGCAGGGCTTTCAATTCGGGAAAGAGGTTGGCGTGACGACGCTTGTACTCCTCTTTGCAGCCAGGTTTCAGGAACATTTTGAATGCTTCTCGTTTCATGTGGTTAGATGATTGCTGGTTATTAAATTGATGGTATTAATATGAGTGAGAATTTTTATAAAATTTGCAGCTCTTCCAAATTGGTGGGCTTTTGGGCTTTCTTCCGTTGCCGGTTTTGCTGTTCCATCATCTTCTCGTTTTTCCGCAGGTTGTTTTCTGCTTCGAGAAGGGCAATGCGTGCTTCAAGCTTTTGGATGGTCATTTCCAGACGAACAATCCGCGCCTCCAGATTCTCATCTAATTCGTCATCAGGATTAGCTGGCGCAATGGTTTTCGATTGGAGGTATTCTTTGCCGTTGAGGGTTTGCTCTTCTGCCTTACTTGTATTTTCATGTGGTTTTGGTTCTTTTTTGGGGGGGATGCTCTCCTTTGCAGGGGACGTTCCGTACTCCACCTTGGGAGTGTTTTTCTTCTTTTCCACTTTGGGTGCACTCTCCTCTATTACGACCACTTCGTTTTGTGGTATGGGAACATCGAAGCCGTCCTCGTCCTCTACCAACACAATGCCTCCTGGACGGAAGGCGGTGATAGTTCCGCCGCCTACATCATTCAAAAATCTTACTTTATCGCCTATGTTCATATTAAAGATTTACGTTTTATGATGCAAATATAGGAAAAATGTGGCGAGAACGAAAAAAATATGATAACTTTGCAGCGTTTTTTGCATGGTTTATGGTGTTGACAAGGTGTTTTTGACTTTTCGTGCACGTGTATATATAATAATGTATATGAAAAGAAATTATTACTACATAGCTATTGAGAGGTATTTCAGCACTCCTGTTCCTTTCTTTTTGTTGGGTACGGTGCCGACGATGTGGTATGGGTATTATGAGAATGACATCCTCTTTTGGATTGGATTGGTGTTGACTGTCGTGGTGGTGGTCATCAACCATTTCCTCATGCATTCGCTTACTTCCACCTTCGGTATGTATGCTACGAAAAAGCAAATGGACTATGTCTTCAAATTCGTTGCGGGGAAGAACAACGTGTTTTCGCAACAGGAGAGCATGAAACTGCAGGAGATGATTGTGCACCAGAAAGGAAACGCGCATATCGGTATTGAAGATTACATTAACTACATCAATCATTGCTTGGAGGAAAAATCGAAGCGGGGGGATGCGGAGGCCACTTATTGGTTAGGCATCTATCACCGCGTTTTAGGTGAAGGAGAGAACCACAATTCTGTGGCTCGTGAATTGATTGAGAAATCGGCTAATATGGGTTTTGAACGTGCCAAAAAAATGAAAGGTAAGGCTCAAAAATGGACTTAAAGCATCTTTTTGCAAAAAAAAATGCCGTAAAGTTTTGTGGTTTAATAAATTTGCCGTAATTTTGCCGCCCGTTGGGTAAAACCCGGCGGTTTTTAAGTTTTTATTTTATCAACATTTTCTAAAAAGAATTGAAATGATTATTGTACCTGTAAAAGAAGGTGAGAACATTGAGAGAGCTCTCAAGAAGTTCAAAAGAAAAGCCGAGAAAACTGGCATTATTAAGGAAGTTCGCACGCGCAAACAGTATGAAAAGCCCTCTGTTTTGAAGCGCATCAAGATGCAGCACGCCATCTATGTGAACAAGCTCCATCAGGAGGAAGAATAGTCTTTTGGGTAGTAGAATTGCTCTCAAAAAAGGAAAAAATTGAAAGATTAACAAAGTTTTCAGTCGAAAATTTTGTCGTTTGACTAAAATGTCATAAATTAGTCGCAGAAAACGATGAAACATGGAACTGTGGACTGATTCATTCTTGGAATATCTTAAGTCGGAACGGAATTATTCTCCGGCTACCGTCAAGTCTTATGCGAAGGACTTGTCGTTATTCTGGAATTTTCTCGAAGATCAAAACCCTGATGCTTCATGGAAAGCCGTGCAGGCTGACGATGTGAGGGAATGGGTGATTTTCATGATGGACGAGTCGAAACTCACGGCAGCTGCTGTCAACAGGAAACTGAGCGCGATGCGCACCTTCTACAAATATCTGCGTAGAGTGGGGTGGGTGGACATCAATCCGATGGAAAAAGTGGTCGCTCCGAAAAAGAAACGCTCGCTGCCTTATTATTTGCGCGAGTCGGAAATGGATCGGCTGCTGGAATTGATTGACGAGGACAAGTCTTTTAAGGGTGTCAGGGATCGATTGATTTTGATGATGTTCTATGAGACGGGAATCAGACGTGCAGAATTGCTGGGCTTGACAGATGCAAGTGTGGATTTGGTAGCCAAGCAGATAAAGGTGACAGGTAAACGCAACAAGCAACGGATCGTTCCGTTTGGCGAAGAACTGGAGAATGAAATCCAATCTTACAGAATGGTGCGTGAAGAAGTTTTGGGGCATCAGGCTTTTCCAACATTTTTCGTGACAGAAAAAGGATTGACCATGAAAGAGGGTATGGTGAATCGGATAGTGAAAGAAAACCTTTCGTTGGTGACCACCATCAAGAAACGAAGCCCGCATGTACTCCGCCACTCATTCGCCACAGCGATGCTGAATAATAAGGCAGGCTTGACTTCCATCCAAAAACTCTTAGGACATGAAAATGTCGCCACCACAGAGATTTACACCCATGTATCATTTGAGGAATTGAAAGATGAATACAAAAATGCGCATCCGCGCAAATGAAAGTAAATATATTGTTCAACTTTTTAAAATCAGTGACTATGGACATTAATATCAAAGCGATTAAATTCGACGCAACCGAAAAGCTGCAAGAGTTCATCCAAAAGAAAGTTAGTAAACTGGATAAATATTGCAACGATATAAGAAAGGTAGAGGTGTCATTGAAAGTCGTGAAACCAGAGACGGCAATGAATAAGGAAGCCAGCATCACAGTGGTGTTGCCAAAGACCGAACTTTATGCCGAGAAAATTTGCGACACTTTTGAAGAATCAATCATGGAATCGCTGGCTGCAATTGAAAAACAGCTGGGTAAATATAAAGAAAAACAGGCAAATGTTTAAAAAAAGTCTGTAAAAAGTTTTGCATTTGAAAAATAATGCCTAAATTTGCACCCGTTTCGCATGGACATGTCCGTGCGAACGGTTTCAAAGCCTCTTTAGCTCAGTTGGCCAGAGCACGTGATTTGTAATCTCGGGGTCGTTGGTTCGAATCCGACAAGAGGCTCAAGAGAAGATTCCCAAGGATTGGCATAAGCCAATCCTTTTTTGTGTTCACGAATGAATTGAAACCAAAAAATTTTGGCCGTATCGGAAATTCTTCGTACCTTTGCAGAAATTTAAATATAGATACCCATTTAATGGCAAACGAGAAAATTAGAATCAAGGACATCGCAGAGCGTGCAGGCGTTTCTGTGGGAACGGTCGACCGCGTGCTCCACAATCGTCCCAACGTATCGAAGGTGGCACTCGACAAGGTCAACAAGGCCTTGGCTGAGATGGACTACAAACCCAACATGTATGCCTCAGCGCTGGCCTACAACAAGAAGTACACCTTCTACTGTGTACTGCCCAAACACGAGCAGGAGGCCTACTGGGATGAAATTGAGGAAGGAGCCCAGGCCTGCACCGACTTCCGTCGCGACTTCGGTATCACCCTGAGGTTCATATACTACGAGCGATTCAATAATGCATCGTTCACCAGGATGGTACGCGAATTCTTCACCGAGAAGTTCGACGGCGTCATCATTGTGCCCACCACCCTAGAGCAGACGGCACGCTTCACGGAGAAACTGACCGACAGAGGCATCCCCTACGTGCTGCTCGACTCCTATATGCCCGACCTTAAACCATTGGCCTTCTTCGGGCAAGATTCCTTTGCCAGCGGCTATTTTGCAGCACGGATGCTGATGCTTATTGCTGCCAAAGAAAAGGAGATAGCTCTCGTCAAGCAGACACGCGACGGAAAGGTGGGATCTAAGCAGCAGGCTAACCGCGAGACGGGCTTTAGGCACTATATGATGGACCATTTCCCCGATGTGACCATCACCGAAGTAGACTTGCCCCTCGATGAGGAACGGGCTGAGTACGACTCGATTCTAGAGAAATTCTTTGCAGACCATCCAAAAATCCACCATTGCATCACGTTCAACTCTAAGGCCCACATTGTCGGCGAGTTCCTCAAGAAGAGCAATCGCCGCAACATTCAGATCATGGGCTACGACATGGTGCCCAAGAATGAGGAGTGCATCCGTCAAGGGTCTATCTCGTTCCTCATCGCCCAGCACGCCTACCAACAGGGATATGCATCTGTCGATGCCCTTTTCAATGCCATCGTGATGAAACGCGAGGTAAATCCCGTCAATTATATGCCCATCGAGATTCTGACCAAGGAAAACGTGGACTTCTATCGAAGGACTGCTATCTGACAACTAAGCAAACTATTGAAACAATATGGAATTAGCAACTTACTTAAAAATTAATCCGGCTGACAGCGTTGTGGTATGCCTGCAGCCGAAAAAGAAAGGAGAGATCATCGATATCGACGGCAAGTCGATTGTACTCAATCAGGACACGCCTGCTGGCCACAAGGTGCTTATCAAAGACGTGAAGGAAGGTGAGGACATCATTAAGTATGGCTACCCCATCGGACATGCACGCCAAGACTTAAAGGCTGGAGACTGGGTGAACGAAAACAATCTGAAAACCAATCTGGCAGGAACGCTCGAATACACATACAATCCAGTTAACGAGGAGCTTAGCATCAAAAACGAGAACCGTACCTTTAAGGGATACAAGCGTCAGAATGGTGATGTGGGTGTGAGAAACGAAATATGGATTGTACCTACAGTAGGCTGCGTGAATGGCATCGCCGAGAAACTGGCTGAGCAGTTGCGACGTGAGACTGGTTGCAAGGGTATTGATGCGGTGTATGCTTGGCACCACAACTTTGGATGCTCCCAGTTGTCAGGCGACCACGAGAACACCCGCAAGGTGCTTCGCGATATCTGCCTGCACCCCAATGCCGGCGCGGTGCTCGTACTGAGCTTGGGCTGTGAAAACAATCAACCCGATGATTTCATGGCAATGCTGGGCGACTACGACAAGAGTCGCATTCGTCTGCTGGTCACCCAGAAGGTTGTGGGTGACGAAAAGGAAGAGGGCATGCGCATCCTGCGTGAGCTCTATGACATCGCAAAGAATGACAAGCGTGAGCCTGTTCCCGTCAGCGAGCTGCGCGTCGGTCTGAAATGCGGAGGCAGCGACGGATTCTCAGGCATCACCGCCAACCCACTGGTAGGCGAGTTCAGCGATTGGCTTGTAGCACAGGGCGGCACATCGGTTCTGACTGAGGTGCCCGAAATGTTTGGTGCCGAGACCATACTGATGAATCGTTGCCGTACGGAACAGCTCTTCGACCAGACTGTGTCGATGATCAATAATTTCAAGAACTATTTCCTCTCTCACGGCGAACCCGTAGGCGAGAACCCCTCACCAGGCAACAAGGCTGGCGGCATCTCCACCCTCGAGGACAAGGCCCTCGGCTGTACCCAGAAGTGCGGCAAGGCCCCTGTGAGCGGAGTGATGGAATATGGCGACCGTCTTCAGAACAAGGGACTCAACCTGCTCTCTGCCCCTGGCAACGACCTGGTAGCCGCTACGGCGCTGGCCTCTTCCGGTTGTCACTTGGTTCTCTTCACCACAGGCCGCGGTACGCCCTTCGGCACTTTCGTCCCCACCATGAAAATAGCCACTAACCCCACCCTGGCCAAGAACAAGCCTGGCTGGGTCGATTTCTCCGCAGGACAACTGGTGGAAGGGCGCACCATGCAGGAGCTCATACCCGAGTTCATCAACAAGGTGCTGGCTGTGGCCAGTGGCGAGAAAGCCCGCAATGAGGAAAACGACTACCGCGAGATTGCTATTTTCAAGAACGGCGTAACACTCTAAATGAAGAAGGGATTGTTAGCATTGTCACCCCTGGTGGTGTTCATTGTATTGTATCTAGTCACCAGCATCATTGCTGGTGTCTTCTACAAGGTGCCCATCACCGTGGCCTTTCTGCTGTCAAGCATCTTTGCTGTCATCGTGCATGGGGGCAGACCCTTGAAAGAACGCATCGATATCTTCAGCCGAGGAGCTGCCACAGGACAGATGATGCTAATGATCTGGATATTCATTCTCGCTGGAGCCTTTGCCAACTCGGCGAAGGTAATGGGCAGCATCGACGCTACCGTCAACCTGACTCTCTCCCTTCTCCCCCCGCAGATGCTCCTCGCAGGCCTCTTCCTGGCTGCCTGCTTCATCTCGATCTCCATCGGCACCAGCGTAGGTACCATCGTGGCCCTGACGCCCATCGCCGTTGGCGTGGCCCAGCAGACGGGCTCTGACGTGGCCATGATTACCGCCGTTGTCGTCGGAGGCTCTTTCTTCGGCGACAATCTCTCGTTCATCTCTGATACCACCATCGTGGCGACATCCACACAGGGATGCCGACTGAGCGACAAGTTCCGCGTCAACTCCTTCATCGTGATTCCTGCGGCACTGTTCATCCTCGTACTCTACATTTTCCTGGGAATCAACGTCCATGCGCCCCAGCACATTGAGACCGTGGAATGGGCGAAGGTCATCCCCTACATCGTAGTGCTCGTCTGTGCCATCCTGGGCATGAACGTGATGGCAGTAATCACGCTTGGACTCCTGCTGACAGGCATCATCGGCCTCGCCACGGGAGCCTTCGACGTGTTCGGATGGTTCCAAGCCATGGGCGACGGCATCGTCAGCATGGGAGAGCTGATTATCGTCACGATGATGGCGGGCGGCATGCTTGAGCTCATCAAACAACAGGGAGGCATCGACTTCATCATCGACCGTATGACTCGGCGCATTCATGGTAAGCGGGGGGCAGAATTCAGCATCGGAGCACTCGTATCGCTCGTCGATGTATGTACTGCCAACAATACCGTGGCCATCATCACCGTGGGGGGCATCGCCAAGCAGATAGGCGACCGCTATGGTGTCGACAACAAGAAGGCCGCCTCCATACTCGACACCTTCTCATGCTTCGTACAGGGACTCATCCCCTACGGTGCCCAGCTGCTGATGGCTGGAGGACTGGCGGCGCTCAATCCCGTAAGCATCATACCTTACTTGTATTATCCCTTCGCCATCGGACTGGCAGCCACGCTGGCCATCTTACTCCGATACCCGAAACGTTACTCATAAAAACCCCGAGACAGAAATATGAACATCGTACAGCGCAATTTTTTCCGGCTCATCCGTTGCGGTGCCTTTGGCAGAAAGGACGATGTAGAGCCCATGTCCGTCAGCAAGTGGAACAAGCTGTATCAGCTCTCGCTGATGCACGATGTGACGGAACCTGTCTATCAGGGACTGCTGCAATGTCGAAACCAATTCTTCCTCCACCTCTCCGACAAGCAGTGGCAACAGTGGGAAAAGACTTCTGAAGAGAAACGCCATCAGCGACAAGAGACAGAGGAAGACGATTTCCTCAGGGCCGACCATCTGACCAACCCGCTACTGAACATGAAGCTGCAATCGATTCTCGACGACGAGAGCTCCGATGTCAGCACCCGCCAGATGCTGCTCGTCATCATCAGTATAGCACGACACATCCTCAATGAGGGCGTGCCCATCAAGCAACTCACAGAACTGGGGAAATACCTCCAAACGGAGGGACATCGGGTCGATTTCTTCACCCTCAAGAAATGGCTGAAGAACCTGGGAATGAGCCAAATATCACAACTTGAGGGCACCTTGCTGATACAGATGTTCGGTTTCACCGACGACGAGGTGCCGTTCATGGAGGGCAAGCCCGACAAACGAGCTGAACAAGTGGCACAGGAACTGACAGAGTTTACCAACACCCGCGCACAGGACTTCTATTTCACACAGACGAACGACAGTGTATTCGTCCACACCAGCAATGGCTCTGCCATGCTGGGACATATCCGGCGCTCAGCCCGCTATTTCCACTACATGCCCTCGGAGACACTCACCAATTTCTTCGCATCGTTCGCCCACTCCTTATCCCATATCGAGGAATAGGCTTCAAGGTAGCACCGTTTCCTCCGCAGCCTCCTGGGCATGCTGGATAGAGTCTTGCTGAGCCTTCAGGCGAGCCTGCTTTTCCTCTTCCTCCAGACGGTCGTATTCGCTCTTGGCCTCGTCGTAATAGTAGCCCTGAGCATGCTCCTCCATATACTTCTTAAAGCCATCCATCGAGTTGAGACGCTTAGCAGCCAGGAAGTCGAGCGAGTCGATCAACAACTGGGCCTCACGCACATGGATATTCTCGGGATTACGCTCGATAAACAGCTGCAGGGTCCTCTTCGACTCGCTGATACGGGCGTTGTCCCAGTCGCGGTCCACCTTCTTCAGTGCTTCCAGATGCACCTTGATGGTATCGCGATGTGCCACAGGCGCGTCAATGTACATATCGAGGTAGTTCTGCAGCACGGCTGGCTCACGACTCATCATGGCATTCTCATACGACCGCTGCTCATTCTCCTTCTGCGTCTTCTGCATGAAATAGATACCGATGAAGACAATCATCATGGCCAAGACAAGGGCGACGATGAAAGCTGACCACCAGCCCTTATGACTCTTCTTCGGCTGCTCTGGCTCCTGAGCCGATGAAACCTCTTGACTCTCCTGGGGAACCAGACCGTTCTCTGCTTCCTGTTTCACACCCACGGGAATAGACACGACGGGCACTGCCGAGGCGTTGATCACACAATGACAGTTCGGGCACTCATGGTCATCCTTGAAGATATACGCCCCACAGTCGGGACAACGCGTGAGCTTACCAGCAATATCTATGCCACACGAAGGGCACACTCTGGCGCGATCGCTTACCTGATGACCGCATTCTGGACACTTGATTATCATCTTTTTAAATCTAAACTCTAAACTGTTACTTTAATGCCTGAAGCGGATATCCCTAAGCCCGTGACGCCCGAGAAAACGCGACTTGTCTACAAATCCGTTGATACCCACGATGCGCCCCTTGCCCGTATACTGCCAGAGCGTGATGTCGCGCTCGTCATCCAGCACCGGCTCCTCGTCGAGATACATAGCCACCATCAGCTGATAGTCGTTCAGACGACCCACCAGATGCCAATTGTAGAAGTTGCGGAAGGTGTACACCAGCGGTTTCTGCTTGTAGTGTTGTTCCACCATCCAGAGGAAGTGCATCAGCGAGTCGCAGAACTGGTTGCTCGGTAACCCTCCCGTGGTCTCCACGTCAATCATCGGTATCAAGTCTTGCTCGCCCGGCAGGCACTGGGCCGTGAAGTTCTCCAGTTGTTTCCTCAGCGGTGTCTTCGGACGAAAGAAATGGTACGAGCCCACCTTCAGTCCGTAGCGGTGAGCCAACTCGATGTTGCGCTCGAACTTCGGATCGATACGATCGCCGCCCTCCGTAGCCTTCAGATAGACGTAGGCCATCTTCGTATTCTCGCCAACCGTCTCCCAGAACACGTCGCCCTGATAGCGGCTTAGGTCGATGCCGTGAACGTGGTTACAGGTGTCCTCGCACTGTAGAAAAGGGTTGTAGGCATCGTCGAGCAGGTTGCGCTCTGCCGGCAGCGGTACGAATCGCTCCACAGGGCGTCTCGGAGCAGCCGACTTCTTCTTCCTCACCACCTTGTGCGTCTTCTGGCGCGTTCGGCGGTGCGGACGCTTGGGTTTCTTGGCCAAGGCATCGCCGACACACATCGCAGCGATGGCTATTGCCAACATAAAATATAGCTTTTTCATTATCCTTTTTCTCTTTTCGAAGTGCAAAATTACAAAATTTCTGAGATAATCTGCGCAATCTGACGCTTTTTTTATATCTTTGCACCAAAATTTTGATATATGAGAAAAATACTATTTGCTATCATTGCCGTGACGATGCTCACCGCATGTAACAAGGACGACAACAATCAAGACACCCCTCTCGGGCGTACAGTATTTATTTATATGGCAGCCAACAACAACCTCGCACAGTGGGGGGCGGGGAGGGACTTCTTTGCCGACGAAGACCTACGGCAGATCAAGGAAGGCGTCAAGTCCATAGGCAGCAACTGTCTGGCGGTCTATGTCAATCAGGCCAAGACAGACAGATGTCCCGACGGCAGGCCATATCTGCTCTATTACCGTAATGGCGAGCAGACCGACTCCATCCCCATGGAGGAGACACTCACCAGCGACCCGGCTGTACTGGAGACAGTGGCCAGGAAGGCCTTCACCGACAATCCCGCCGACAGCTACGGAATGGTGTTCTGGGGACACGGTACGGGATGGAACATCAAGAACGACTCCACCGCTTACAACTCGATGGCGCGTCCGAGGGCCTACGGCGGCGACACAGGCAACCAGTCGCACAACGGTTCCGGCAAATACTGGATGAACATCCCCTCGATGGCCAAGGCCCTCTCCCACGTACCCCACCTCGACTTCATCTTCTTCGACTGCTGCAACATGGCCTGTATCGAGAATGCTTATGAGCTCCGTCAAGTCACCGACTACATCATCGGCTCACCGGCCGAAATACCGGGCGTCGGTGCTCCCTATCAGACCGTCGTACCTGCCATGATGGAGAAGACTTCCTTCTACAGTTCCATCATCGACCGGTATTATGAACAGCGCGCAGATGGGCTTGACGTTCCCCTTGCCGCAATCAAGACCAGTGAGGTGGCTAATCTTACCAGTGCCACACGCACGGTGCTGAAGTCGTTTGCCGACAGTTTCGGCAGTGAATATCCAGATGTCAGCGGACTGATCCACTATTATAACGACAGAACCTACGACAACATGTACTACGACATGAACGACTTCATGCTTAAGTTTGCCTCCGCCGATAACTACAAGATCTGGAAGCAGGCCTATGACAAGACCGTCGTCTATAAAAAGATGGCGGAGCGATGGATGACAAACAGAGACCCATATATTGTAGATTCGACCTGGAAGACATACTATGGCGACTTCGAGATGACCGAAGCGCGCTTCGGAGGTGTCAGCATGTTCGTCCCCCAGTGGAGGTTCCGGCATACAGAAAATCTGACCATCCAACAGATGGGGTGGTACTGGGCCGCCGGCTACAACGAGATAGGCTGGTAGTGGTAAAAAAACACGCAACACCCCGCGAACCCTACGTATAGTAACAACTATATAGGGCTTACCAAAACATGGTGCACTTTCTGCACTCTCTGCACCTGAATAAATATGCACAAGCAGGATATAGACTGCTTCAAGTGCCTATATTCGCTCAACAGGAGGCTCTTTACAAAAATCAGGAGCCTATCTTTGAAAAATAAGAGCCTCCTGTTGTTAAAAGATAGCCTCTTATTTCCCAAAGATAGCCTTTTGTTGTCGGAAGCGTATCGTTTCCCTGTGTAAAACAGCCACTATCCCAGAGTTATGAATACTTATTCATAACGGATTAAATATGCAACAGCATACTGGCGTAGGTGCAGAAAGTGCAGAAAGTGCACCATGTTTTTGTTAACCTATATAGTAATAGGCATCTGTCAGGGCTCAGCGGATTTAACAGGGGAAGAGAGAACGTGATTAGGTGAGAAAAAAGTCCCGAAGGAGAGATTCCTTCGGGACTTATCATTGGGATGGACAAGATAACTATAGATTGAGGCTCTTCTTGATGGCCTCAATTTTTTCCATGGCGGCGTTGGTGCAGCGCTCGTAGCAGCCGGCACACTTGAAGGTGGGATCCTTCACCTCGCAGTAGAACTTGATCTTCGGCTCCGTGCCTGAGGGACGTACGGAGACCTTCGTGCCGTCCTCGCAGAACCACTGGAGCACGTTAGAGGTGGTCGGCATGTTGATCTTCTCCTTAGAGCCGTCAGCCTTCGTGGCCTCCAGCGTCTGGTAGTCCTTCCAGAGGCATACCTTCGCACCACCCAGCTCCTTCGGCGGGTTGTTGCGGAAGTCAACCATCATCTGCTTGATCTCGTCAGCACCGCTCTTACCTGGTTTCACCACATTGATGGTGACCTCCTTCGAGAAGCCGTACTCAGCGTAGATGTTCATCAGCAGGTCGTAGAGGGTCATACCGTTGTCCTTTGCCCATGCAGCAATCTCGCAGATAAGGCAGATAGAGGCTGGGGAGTCCTTGTCGCGCACCTTGTCGAAGGGCAGGAATCCGAAGCTCTCCTCGCCACCGCCGATATACTTCTGCTTGCCCTCAGAGATGCGGATCTCGTTGGCAATCCACTTGAAGCCTGTGTAGCAGTCGCGCAGCTCCACACCGTTCTTCTTGGCAATCTCAGCAATCTCCTCAGTAGTGACGATGGTCTTCACGAGGAACTCGTTGCCCTTGAGCTGTCCGAGCTTCTTCTTGTTGGCGATGATATACCAGCAGAACATCATGCAGGTCTGGTTACCATTAAGGATTTCCCACTCTCCCTTGTTGTTGCGGCAAACGATGGCCAGACGGTCGGCATCAGGATCGGAGGCGATGACGAGGTCGGCATTGAGCTTCGTACCGAGCTTCATACCCAGAGTCATGGCCTCGGCATTCTCAGGATTCGGAGAGACCACGGTGGGGAAGTTGCCGTCGATAGTCATCTGCTCGCGCACCACGTGGATGTTCTGGAATCCCCAGGAACGGAGTGCCTCGGGGATAATGACGCGACCCGTGCCGTGCATCGGAGAATAGACGATATTGAGGTCCTTCTGACGCAGGATGACATCCTGATCGACCATAGCCTCCTTGACTGCCTGTAGGTAGTCCCAGTCCATCTCACCGCCGATAATCTCGATGAGGTCGTAGTTGGGCTCGAACTTCACGTCCTCAATCTTCACCTTGTTCACCTCCTCGATGATGCCTACATCGTGAGGAGCCAGCACCTGTGCACCGTCCTCCCAGTAAGCCTTGTAGCCATTGTACTCGCGGGGGTTGTGGGAAGCGGTCACGTTGACACCAGCCTGAGCGTGGAGCTGACGGATGGCGAATGAAATCTCAGGTGTCGGACGGAGGCTCTCGAAGAGATAAGCCTTGATGCCGTTGGCTGAGAAGATGGCTGCTACGGACTCAGCGAACATACGTCCGTTGTTGCGGCAGTCATGGCCTACGACGACAGCAAGATCGTTGCGTCCGGGGAAAGCCTTCAGGATATAGTTGGCGAAACCCTGGGTGGCCATACCCACGATGTACTTGTTCATACGGTTCGTACCGGCACCCATGATACCACGGAGTCCGCCCGTACCAAACTCAAGATTCTGATAAAAGGCATCGATGAGGGGAGTCTTGTCCTCTGCGTCGAGCATAGCCTGTACTTCTTTGCGTGTCTCCTCGTCGAAGGCCGGAGAGAGCCATTCCTTTGCCCGTGCCTCGCACTGAGCAATCAATTGAGCATTGTCTGCCATAGTTTTCTTCGTAAATATTAATTTGTTTTAGATCAAATATGTATTCTAATCCACAAAATTACGAAGAAATCCCGAAAAGTGTATCAGAAGGGGCAATCTTTTTTATTTCTTTAAGATTTTGTCTATCTCGTCGAACTGTTTTCCCATGTTCAGATTGAAATAGACGCGATAGAGTGCCGGTCCCCATTTGTCTTTTTCTGTGGGTGCCAACTGGCGGTAGTGCTCAAGCGGCTGGAGGGCCTGCTGATACATCTTGCGTATCTGCTTCTTATGCCGCCGGGAGTCCATCCGCAGGGCGATGTTGAGGTAGGCCCTTCCGGCATTGTAGTAGACATCTGCCATCTTGGTGTTCATCGCTATGAGGCGGTTGGTATATTCGAGGCTCTGGGCATACTGCTCCATGTTGAGCAGCACCACCGACTTGGCAAAGAGGAAGAACTCGTTGAGGGAGTCTATGGCAAGTGCCTCGTCAGCAGTCTTGAGGGCCTTGTCATAGTGTCCGCCCTGACTGTAGCTGTCCATCAGCCTGGGGAAGAAGTAGGTCGACTTGGGGAATCTCGTGAAGCCATCGCGAAGTGTGGCCACATACATGGAGTCGTCACTCAGCGCACGCCACGCCTCAGCGATATACTGATAGGTGTATTCGGCCTTCACCGAGTCGAGCAGTGCCAACTTGTGGTAGCGCAGGGCAAGCACGGGATTCTGCATACGATAGGCAGTATAGGTGGCCCAGTAGGCAGCCTCGGGCAGTCGTGTGTCGGTAGAGTCGAAATGCTGAGTCGTGAAGAGCGGCTGACGGGCGCAGTCGATATAGGTCTCGAAATAGTCGTAGGCCCTGGGATAGTCGCTTTTCCTGAGATAGTAGGAACCACCTGAGAAAAGGTTGGGCCGGTAGCCTGCCATATCCCTCGAAACCGACTGGCGCAGATCGGGAGCCACCCTCCCCTTCCTGTCGGGACGAGCATCGAGCGAGTCGAGACGGAAGGCAATGGTAAACATACGGCGAACGAGTGAGAAGAACTGTGCCGTGTCCTGCTGCTTCTTCATGTAGAAACGCTCGTTGGCCTGCTCATATTGTTTCTGGACACTCAACAACCATATCTCGTGGACACGTTTGTTGTCGCGATTAGCGGAGTCTTTCAGCAGGTTAGTCATCAGTAGCTCGGCCTTGTCGTAGTTCTTGCCGCTCTTGATGATGGTACGCGCCTCTCCTATCTGTCTGCGCTGGGCAGTGACAGTAAGGCAACAGCCTATGACGAGTATGATGATGGTGGTATACCTATTTATTATCCTTATCATAATTATATCCTCCGGTTTAAAAGAAAAGAGAAAGCCCACATAGTGACTTTCTCTCTCAAACTTTGTGATTCCGGCGGGATTCAAACCCACAACCTTCTGATCCGTAGTCAGATGCTCTATTCAGTTGAGCTACGGAACCAATCCGTTTCTGTTTTGCGGGTGCAAAGGTACACACTTTTTCTTAACTTACCAAACTTTTCGAGATTTTTTTTGCAATTTCAGCCATTTTTCCATCAATCCTTGATTTAAGACAAGAATTATCAGACGATGACGCGCGTCTTATGATAGTTTTCGCGGAACTCTGAGGGGCTGCAGCCTTTCTTCTTTCGGAAGATGCGGTTGAAGTTGCTCAGGTTGTTGAATCCGCACCTATAACTGATCTCTGCGATGGAGTCGGTACTGTCGACGAGTTGTCGGCTAGCATATCCGAGTCGCATGTCAATGATATAGTCAGTGAGATTGCGGCCTGTATGCAATTTGAAGAATCGGCTGAAGGCGCTTGCACTCATGCCTGCAAGGCTGGCCATGTCGGAGAGACGTATCTCGTGCTGATAGTTCTCGCTGATGTAATTCTTTACCTTGAGTACTCTGCGGCTATCACTTGCCACATCGACCTTGGCAAAGCTGCTCGACGCCAAGGAGCGTGCACCGTCGCAGCGCGAGAGCTCGTAGAGGATAGCGAGGAACTGTTGGAAGGCGTAGAAGCCATCCTTAATACTGCTGAGCGTGTGGAGCTGCTGGTAGACCTTCATGATGGCATCCATCGGGAAGCAGAGTCCCTTTTGGGCTTCTACCATCATCTTGCGCATCGAGTTGAAGGGGTTGCGCCCAAAGATGCTGCTGTCGCTGAAATCGAAGTCGAACTGTATGGTCACCTCACGAATATCCTGACTAGTGCATTCGTTCTGCTCCCAGACATGCTCCAGGTCTGGGCTGGTGATGAGCACCAGATCGTAGTCGCCAATCACCTCGCTAGAGTCGCCCACTATACGGCGCACACCGGCAGCGTGCTCTACGAAATTGAGTTCGTAGACCTCGTGGTTATGGATGGGATAGGTAAACTCTTTTTTCCGACGGTCAGCGATGTAGAGCACATCCTTGCCCATCAGCGGGGTAATCTCATGAATAACCTTCGACTCTTCCACCTTATTATATTTTAAGTGCTTTGAGGATTTCCGACATCCGCTGGATATTCTTGATACGCATCGGAACGAGCGGCAGTCGCAGCACGTTCTTAATGAAGCCCATCTCGGAGAGCATCGCCTTAACGCCTGCCGGATTACCATCGACAAAGAGCAGCGAGAAGAGGTCGGTAAAGCTATGGTGAATCTTTCGGGCAGGATCGTATTCGCCACGCATCTGCAGCCGAATCATCTTGGAGAATTCCTTAGGCAATGCATTGCCAATGACACTAATGACGCCAACAGCACCACAGCTAATCATGGGGAAAGTCAGGGCGTCATCACCAGAGATGACATCGAAGCCGCGCGGCTTATTCTTGATAATCTCGTCGACCTGTTCGAGATTGCCACTGGCTTCCTTGATGGCAACGATGTTCTGGCAGTCACGTGCCAGACGGACAGTTGTGGCAGCCTGCATATTGACGCCAGTACGTCCTGGAACATTATACAGCACAATGGGCAGACGGGTGGCAGCTGAGATGGCTTTGAAATGCTGATAGAGACCTTCTTGCGATGGTTTGTTGTAATATGGGCAGATGCTAAGCACGCCGTCGATGCCTCGGAAATCACCATTCTTGAGTTCATCGACCACCGCAGCAGTATTATAGCCTCCGCAACCCATCAGAATGGGCACTCGGCCCTGCACATAATCGACAATGGTATCCTTAATCTTTAGCTTTTCAGCAGCAGTGAGGGTTGGTGTCTCACCTGTAGTAGCGAGGATGCAGAAGAAGTCGGCACCATTATTGAGTTGATAGTCAAGCAGGCGTATGAGCGATTCGTAATCCACCGAACCATCCTCGTTGAAGGGTGTTATCAGGGCGATTCCAAGGCCCTTGAAGATATTATTTACCATACAGTCTAATTTCTAAACGGCTGCAAAGTTAGCAAGAATAAATGAAAAAATCGCAGAAATCTGCGATTTTTTCACTCACTCTGCTTTAAAGAGGTCTTTTATGCCACCAATAGACCCCAGCAGGTTGGTGGCCTCGTAGGGCAGATAGACGGTCTTGGTCTTGTCGCCCTCTGCGAGTTCCTGCATCATCTGTATGTACTTCTGTGCCAACAGATAGTTGGCAGGATTAGTCGACTTGCCGACTGCCTCGGTAATGAGTTCGATGGCCTTCGCCTCAGCCTCGGCCACACGGATACGTGCTTGGGCCTGACCTTCGGCCTGGAGAATAGCTTCCTGCTTGGCGGCTTCAGCCTTGTTGACAATAGCCGTCTTCTCTCCCTCTGAAGCCAGGATCTCAGCAGCCTTTTGGCCTTCGGAGGTCAAAATCTGAGCACGCTTGTTGCGCTCAGCCTGCATCTGTTTTTCCATCGCCGTCAGCACCGAGTCTGGCGGAGTAATATCCTGAAGTTCAACACGATTCACCTTGACACCCCATTTGTCGGTAGCATCGTCGAGTACGGCAGAGAGTTTCTTGTTGATAGTATCGCGCGAGGTGAGCGTCTCGTCGAGTTCCAGCTCGCCGATAATGTTACGCAGTGTGGTCTGAGTAAGCTTCTCGATAGCGTTTGGCAGGTTGTTAATCTCGTAAGTGGCCTTAAAGGGGTCTACAATCTGGAAATAGAGCAGTGCATTGATTTCCGTCTGCACATTATCCTTGGTGATGACATTCTGCTTGGGGAAGTCGTACACTTGTTCACGCAAATCGATGGTTGTGGAATACTGATAGCGCCCATGGTTGAGAACCACTATCGACTTAGCACGGTCGATGAAAGGGATGATGATGTTGATACCGGGCTTCAGGGTCGCATAGTAGCGTCCGAGTCGCTCCACAATTTTTGTCTCGGACTGTGGAATAATCACGAGTGCCATCTTGGCGAAAATAACCACCAGAACAACGATGGCTATTAAAATATAAGTTGCAATGTCCATAAAAAGTTTATTGTTTATTAGTTATGTTTATTGTCTCAACAGTGATGATGGTACTTTGACGGTCGACGACCTGCACCAGCGAACCTTCAGGGATGTCAGCGGTCTCTCGGGTAACAGCCTTCCAGATGTCGCCGTCAATCTGAACACGTCCGGAACCGTTGGCGCTGATAGTCTCCACCACCCTACCCTGACGGCCCATGAGCGCATCGGCATTGCTGACCCGCTGATCTTCCCCCCTACGAAGATAGCGCTTGGCGAAAGGTCGGACCCAGAAGAGGCTAACGAGGGTGAAAATGGCAAAGACTGCCAACTGCAGATAGATGCCACCACCCAAAGCTGCGGCAAGAGATGCAAAAAGAGCACCAATGGAGAAGCAAATGATAAAGAAGTCACCCGCCATCAGCTCGAGAATTAGGCAGACAACAGCTATTACGACCCACATCTGCCACAAGTTTTGCAATAAATAATCAATCATAACAAACACCTTGATTAAAATTATAGCGCAAAGATACGACAAAAATCCGAATCGTGCAAGAAAAACACAGTATCGGCGCAAAGGTTTTCGGAGTTTTTAACGTTATATGACATTTCAGATTTGGTAGTTTCGGTTTTTTGCAGTATCTTTGCATCCGCAAATTGATAAATGAACTAAAAACAACAATTAAAAATGAAACCGCTAAACAAACAGTTCGCTCCTAAGAGCGTGATGCCTGAAAAGGTGATTCAGTTCGGCGAAGGCAATTTCCTCCGCGCATTTGTAGATTGGATTATATGGAACATGGACCAGAAGACCGACTTCAACGGTTCTGTAGTCGTCGTTCAGCCTATAGAGAAAGGTATGGTAGATTGGCTCAACGCACAGGATTGTCTGTACCATGTTAACCTTCAGGGGCGTGAGAACGGCAAGCCCGTGAACACGCTGGAGCGCATCGACGTCATCAGTCGCGCCCTGAACCCCTACACCCAGAATGCCGCCTTCATGGCTCTGGCCGACCAGCCTGAGATTCGTTTCGTTATCTCGAACACCACCGAGGCTGGCATTGCTTTCGACCCCAGCTGCAAACTGGAGGATGCTCCCGCCAGCAGCTATCCCGGCAAGTTGGTGCAGTTGCTCTATCGTCGCTACCAGACATTCAACGGTGATCCTAAGAAAGGCCTGATCATCTTCCCTTGTGAGCTGATTTTCCTGAACGGCCACGTGCTGAAGGACTGCATCTATAAGTACATCGACCTATGGAACCTGCCCGAGGGCTTCAAGAAGTGGTTCGAAGAGTCGTGCGGTGTATATGCCACGCTGGTAGACCGCATCGTTCCTGGATTCCCCCGCAAGGAAATCGCTGAGATTCAGGAAAAGATCTCGTATCGTGATAACTTAGTAGTACAGGCTGAGACCTTCCATCTCTGGGTGATTGAGGCTCCGAAGGAAGTGGCCAAGGAGTTCCCCGCAGACAAGGCTGGACTGCATGTGCTGTTCGTACCGTCAGAGGAGCCTTATCATAAGAGGAAGGTAACGCTGCTCAATGGCCCGCACACAGTGCTGAGTCCTGTAGCTTTCCTCAGCGGTGTGAACATCGTTCGAGATGCCTGCAACCACGAAGTAATCTCGAAGTATATCCACAAGGTACAGTTCGATGAGCTGATGCAGACCCTCGACTTGCCGATGGAAGAACTGGAGAAATTTGCCGGCGATGTACTGGAACGCTTCGACAACCCGTACGTTGACCATCAGGTGACTTCGATCATGCTGAATTCGTTCCCGAAGTTCCAGGCACGCGACCTGCCCGGTGTGAAGACCTATCTGGAGCGCAAGGGCGAGCTGCCTAAGGGCCTGGTATTCGGTCTGGCAGCCATCATCACTTACTACAAGGGCGGTAAGCGTGAGGACGGTGTGGAAATCGTGCCTAACGACGACCAGAAGATCATGGACCTGCTGAAAGAACTCTGGGCCACTGGCGATACCAAGAAGGTGGCCGACGGTGTTCTTGGTGCCGAATTCATCTGGCAGGAGGATCTGAACAAGATTCCTGGCCTGAACGCAATGGTCAAGCAGGACCTCGACCTCATCCAGAGCGTAGGCATGCTTGAGGCCGTGAAGAGCATTCTTTAATAAAAACACAGAGATACAGAGACACAGAGGAATCTGACAGATAGGAAACTCTGTATCTCTGTGTCTTTGTGTTAAAGAAATAATATATTGAGTAAGAGTATAGAAATCAAGGGTGCGAGAGTCAATAACCTGAAGAACATTGACGTTACGATACCCCGAAACCAGTTTACAGTGATTGCCGGAGTCAGTGGCTCCGGCAAATCATCTTTAGCCTTCGACACACTCTATGCCGAAGGCCAACGCCGATATGTGGAGAGTTTGTCGAGCTATGCCCGCCAGTTCCTCGGAAGGATGAACAAGCCTGAGTGCGACTTCATCAAAGGTATACCCCCCGCCATCGCTATCGAACAGAAAGTGATATCACGGAATCCGCGAAGCACAGTTGGCACCACTACTGAAATCTACGAATACCTCCGCCTACTCTATGCCCGCATCGGGCGCACTTTCTCGCCAATCAGCGGCACAGAGGTGAAGAAGCACTCCACAGAGGACATCGTGCAGAAGATGCTCGAGTACTCGAAGGGTACTAGGTTTGTGGTGATGGCTCCGATTCACCTGCCGGAAAACCGTACACTCGAGCAGCAACTGAAAGCTTATGTCCTTGAAGGCTATGCCAGAATCTTTGCCAATGGCGACTTCATGAGAATCGACGACTATCTGGAATCTGGAGTATCAGGAGACCCAGCATCATCCCCCCTCTACCTAGTTATTGACCGTCTGAGTGTAGATGACTCTAAAGACAACATTGCCCGTCTGGTTGACTCTGCCGAAACGGCATTCTACGAAGGGCATGGTGAGTGCCGGCTAATGTTCCCACCATCTAACATCTGCTATGATTTCTCCATACGCTTTGAGGCCGATGGCATTACTTTCGAAGAACCCACAGACCAGCTGTTCTCTTTCAATTCACCCATAGGTGCTTGTCCAGAATGCCAGGGCTTCGGCAAGATTATCGGCATAGACGAACGCCTGGTGATTCCTAACACCACACTGAGTGTATACGACGGATGCGTGGTCTGTTGGCACGGTGACAAGATGAAGGAATGGCAGGACTGGTTCTGTCGCCATGCTGCCAAGGACGACTTTCCTATCTTCGAACCATACATGAATCTGACCCAGAAGCAGAAAGACTGGCTCTGGCACGGGTTACCCTCAGACAAGAACAGCAAGGAGAAACCCTGTATCGACTTCTTCTTCGAGATGGTGAAACAGAACCAGTATAAGATACAATACCGAGTGATGCTGGCCCGGTACAGAGGCAAGACCACCTGTCCGAAATGTCACGGGACCAGGTTGAAGCCGGAAGCCGACTATGTAAAAATAGGAGGAAGAAGCATCTCCGACTTGGTTCAGATGCCCGTGGTGCGACTGAAGGAATGGCTTCGCACGCTGGAGTTGACAGAACAGGAGCAGGAGATTGCCAAACGCTTGTTGAACGAGATCAACAATAGACTGCAATTCCTTCTGGATGTGGGACTTGGCTATCTGACGCTCAACCGTCTCTCGAATACACTTTCTGGTGGAGAGAGCCAACGCATCAACCTGACCACAAGTCTTGGAAGCAGCCTCGTGGGATCACTCTATATTCTTGACGAGCCAAGCATCGGTCTCCACTCCAGAGACACAGACCGTCTGATTCACGTACTCAAGGATCTGCAGTCACTGGGTAACACGGTGGTGGTCGTCGAACACGATGAAGAGATCATGCGTGCAGCCGACCACTTGATAGACATCGGTCCCGATGCTGGACGGCTGGGAGGCGAAATTGTTTTCGAGGGCGATGCCAAAAGCATCACGAAAGCTTCGCTCAAGAAATATCCTCACAGCTACACAGTGAAATACCTCACTGGCACAGAAACGATTGAGGTGCCCACAAGCCGACGCCCATGGAACAGGTATATTGGCATCAAGGGAGCGAGAATGAACAATCTTCGCGGTATCGACGTGAAGATACCTCTCAACGTAATGACCGTTGTGACTGGTGTATCAGGCAGCGGCAAGTCGAGTCTCATCAAGGGCATCCTATATCCCGCTCTGAAGCGACGCCTCGGAGACGTATGCGACGCCCCTGGAGAATATCTCGGACTGGAAGGCGACACTGATGCCATCAGACGTGTGGAGTTCGTCGACCAGAACCCTATAGGAAAGTCTACGCGTTCTAATCCAGCAACCTACGTCAAGGCTTACGAAGCCATCCGTGACCTCTACGCCGAACAACCGTTGGCACAGCAGATGGGATTCTCTTCGCAGTATTTTTCCTTCAATGCCGATGGCGGACGCTGTGAGGAATGCAAGGGTGCTGGCGTCATCACGGTAGAAATGCAGTTTATGGCCGACCTTGTGCTGGAGTGCGAGGCCTGTCATGGACACCGTTTCAAGCACGACATACTCGATGTCAGATATAACGGCAAAAACATCGACGACGTGCTGAATATGACTATTTCGGAAGCTATTGCCTTCTTCGACGACAATTCAGAAGACAAGAAGGGAAAAAACAAACTCAACCAAACAATCGTCCAGCGATTAAAAACGTTAGAGGACGTAGGACTGGGCTACATCAAGCTTGGCCAGAACTCTTCGACACTCTCCGGAGGTGAGAACCAGCGCGTGAAACTGGCCTATTTCATCGGCCAGGAGAAGCAGGAGCCCACACTATTCATCTTCGACGAGCCGACTACCGGGCTCCATTTCCACGACATCCGACGACTGATGGACTCCTTCAATGCACTCATCAGCAGAGGACACACCATCCTGATCATAGAGCACAACATGGAAATCATCAAAAGTGCCGATCACGTGATAGATCTGGGCCCTGACGGGGGCGACCGCGGAGGCAACCTCGTGGTGGCAGGTACACCAGAAGAAGTGGTGCAATGCAAAGAGAGTCTCACGGGACAATACCTAAAAGAAAAATTAAAATAATTGTTAATTTTTGAACAACGTATTGAAATTTTTCGTAACTTTGCACCGCTTTAGAGGCATATTTCATTATATTGAATTGAAAATCAATAAGTTAAGACGTTTTTAAGACAAACAGGATGAGACAACTTAAGATTCAGAAGAGTATTACGAACCGTTCGAGCGAGGCGCTTGACAAGTATCTTGTAGAAATCGGTCGTGCACCACTTATTTCCATTGATGAAGAAATCGAACTAGCCCAGAAGATCCGAAAGGGTGGTCCCGAAGGCGAGCGCGCCAAGGACAAGCTGGTGACGGCAAATCTGAGATTCGTGGTTTCGGTAGCCAAGCAATATCAGCATCAGGGTCTGACCCTCACCGACCTGATTGACGAAGGAAATATCGGTCTGATTAAAGCCGCTCAGAAATTTGATGAGACACGCGGCTTCAAGTTCATCTCATACGCTGTATGGTGGATTCGCCAGAGCATTCTGCAGGCCATCGCCGAGCAGAGCCGTATCGTTCGCCTGCCCCTCAATCAGGTGGGTTCACTGAACAAAATCAATCACGAAATTAACAAATTTGAGCAGGAGCATCAGCGCCACCCGAGCGTGTCAGAGCTGAGCGAGGCTACCAACATCGACGAGGATAAGATTGGCCAGAGCATGCAGGCCGACAGTCATCATGTGAGCATCGACGCCCCATTCCAGGATGGCGAGGACAACTGCATGCTCGACGTAATGGCCAGTGGCGATGATTCCCGCACAGACCGTCAGGTAGACCACGAGTCGATGGCTCAGGAGCTGAACACCGTACTCAACAAGGTACTCAAGGAGCGCGAGATTACTATTATCCGCGAGTGCTTCGGCATCGGTTGTCATGAGAAAGGTCTCGAAGAGATTGGCGACCAGCTCGGACTGACCCGTGAGCGTGTGCGACAGATACGTGAAAAGAGCATTGCCAAGTTGCGCGACAGCGGTAATGCTAAAATTCTGATGAAATATTTGGGATAAAGTTTTGTCGCTCCAATTTTTATTTGTAATTTTGGGGCGGTGAAATGCAAAACACTCATAAACCTCATTGTGCTGGGCATACTCACGGGAAGTATGCCCAGCATTGTTATGGCCAAGGTGAAGAAAGACTCCTTGATCTTGAACCGTATATATGAGTTCAATGAAGCGCACCCCAACAATCCTGACAGCGTGAGGGATAATGTCTATATGAGAGTCCACTTCAATGTGGAACGCCGCAACCCCACCCTCTGGCTGATTCCCACTATGTATGTGATGGCGAAGGATGCCAGGCAATACATAAGAGAGTCATATAACGATGTGACCTTTATGAACGGACACCAGTTCCAGGTGAACCGTCAGCTACTCTCGGGCACTATCCAACACAACCGCAATGCAATGCCAACCCTGCTTGACCTGACGATGCTCAACGTGTATGACGCAGCACTCAGCAACGGCCACATCCTCTCACCCTTCAACAAGTACAACCGAAGGTACTACAAGTATAAGCAGAGTCAGCAGACGGACAGCACCACGCGACTCGACTTCAAGCCAAAACTCTACAATACGCAGCTGCTCAACGGCTACGCCATTGTGAACACGTCCAATGGTCACATCATAAGGACCGTCCTGAACGGCGAATACGATATGATATCCTTCCGCACGGAACTGAAACAGAGTCCCGAGGAATGGCCTTTGCCCTCTCCCAGCCAATGCACCACTGCAGCCACCTTCAAGTTCATGGGCAACAGGATATCCACACTCGTAACAGCCAACTTCAACTGTCCACCATTGCCTGACAGCATCCAGCACATCTCAAGCCGAGAACTGATGGACTCCCTACGCCCTGTCCCATTGCCGCAGGCAGACAAACAGATATACGACATTTACGATGCTGAGCACCAAGCCGACACCGTAGCCGTTGATACCGTAGAGCAAAAGCCCAACATACTAAAGAAGATATTCTGGGACACCATCGGTGCTACGCTGGTGACGCCCATCGAGTCGGAATCAGAACAGCTCTACTTCTCCATCTCGCCGCTCATCAACCCACTATACGTGAGCTACAGCGACAGCCATGGACTCTCATACAAATTGCAGTTCGGTTTCCAATACATTTTCTCCCCCCACCGTTACATCACCCTTGATCCCAAACTAGGTTATAACTTCAAGATCAAGCAATTCTATTTCAGCTGTCCACTGCGTATCGTCTACAATCCCAAGCGCAACGGCTATGCGGAAATTATATTCGCCAATGGAAACCGCATAGGTAATGCCACTATCCAGAATGCTATTCGTGAACTGAATAGGGACACCATCAAGTTTGTGGACGACGGACTAACGAAGTTCAACGACACCTATCTGCGCGTATTCAACAACATCATGACACTGGAGAGAGTCGATGTAGAGGCTGGTTTCGTGATGCACGACCGCGAGGCCGTCGACAAGGATGTGATGCGCAAATTCAATCTGCCAACCTACTACCGCACTTTCGCCCCAATGATTGGCATCAATTTCCAACCATGGAAAAGCGGTCCCCTCTTCTGTATCGACTGGGAACGTAGTTTCACCGGTTTCATGAAGTCGAACATCGCCTATGAGAGATGGGAGTTCGACGCGCAATGGAAGCATCATATTCCAGGTCTAAGGCTTCTGAACATGAGGGCTGGTGCCGGATTCTACTCTCACAAATACGAAAATTACTTCCTCGACTACGAGAATTTCCGCAAGACCAACCTTCCCAGCGGATGGGATGACAACTGGAGCGGCGACTTCCAGCTGCTTGACGACGATGCCTTCAATGAGTCGGACTACTACGTGCGTGCCAACGTATCCTATGAATCCCCCCTACTGATTGCCACCTGGACACCCTACCTAGGCAAGTATATAGAGAAGGAGCGCTTTTATGTCAATGCCGTACTCATGCAAGACTCCAGACCCTACTATGAACTGGGCTACGGTTTCACAAACCGCTATCTTTCCGTGGGAGCCTTCGCAGGCTTCAGCGGCACACACTTCCAGCGAATAGGCTTCAAATTTGATTTCGAACTTTTCAGACGATGGTAAAACCCCTGACAATATACAAGGCCAGCGCAGGAAGCGGTAAGACATTCACTCTGGCCACCGAATACATCAAGCTCGTGGTGATGAATCCTCAGAGTTATAGAAACATCCTCGCGGTCACCTTCACCAACAAGGCCACCGAGGAGATGAAGATGCGTATCCTCAGCCAACTATACGGTATCTGGAAGAAGCTACCAGATTCGCACAACTACATGGAGGTCATCTGCCAGAAGACGGGACAATCGGAGAACTTTGTCAGTGAACGTGCAGGCATCGCACTGACAAACCTGCTCCACAACTACAACTACTTCAGGGTGGAGACCATCGACACCTTCTTCCAAAGAGTGCTGCGCAACCTGGCTCGAGAACTGGACCTGACAGCCAATCTGCGCATCGGGCTTAATGACACTCAGGTGGAGGAACTGGCTGTTGACCAACTCATCGAGGAGCTCGACAGCAGCAATATTATCCTTCAATGGCTGCTTCAGTACATTATGCAGAACATCTCCGACGACAAGGCGTGGAACGTCATCGGACAGATTAAAGGTTTTGGCCGTACCATCTTCAAGGATGAGTATAAGAACGTGAACAAGGCCCTCGACCAAAAGATGTCGGATGCAAGCTTCTTCGACAACTACACAACATGTCTTAAGGAAATACGACAGACAGCCGAGCAACGGATGAAGGAGATTGCAGAGTCCTTCTTCGATGCCCTCGACGGCGAAGGCCTGACTGTCGACGATTTCGCCTATGGCCGCAGCGGCTTGTGCAGTTTCTTCCTCAAAATGCGGGAAGGCATCTTCGACGAGAGCATTGTCGGCAAACGCGTCACAGACTCTATCGGTATACCCGAGAAGTGGTGCAAGAAGACACATCCGCGCCGCGAACTGATCTATAGCCTGGCAGACACGACACTTGGCGACATCCTCAGATATGCCCTTGAAGAGCGCCCTCGGCAATGGAAGCTCTTCAAGTCGGCTGATCTCACCCTACGACATCTGAGCCAACTCCGACTGCTGGGTAGCATTGAAAAAAAGGTGCGCCAACTGAACGAAGAAGCCAACCGTTTCCTACTCAGCGATACTCAACAACTGCTTCATGCCCTCATCGACGGGAGCGATTCGCCATTTATCTTCGAGAAGATAGGTACGCAGCTTGAGCACGTAATGATCGACGAATTTCAAGACACCTCCACCGTGCAGTGGCAGAACTTCAAGGTATTGCTCTCCGAGGCGATGAGCCACGAGGATGCCGAGAATCTCATCGTGGGCGATGTCAAGCAGAGCATCTACCGCTGGCGCTCTGGCGACTGGAGGCTACTGAACGACATCCAGAGCCAATTCCCTTCCCCAGAACATCAACTGGACATCCGGACCCTCGACACCAACTACCGCTCTGAGCGTAATATCATCCAATTCAATAATGCCTTCTTCCGTAAAGCTGCACAACTAGAGTACGACGCCCTGAAAGATTACCCTGAAGCAGAACAACTGCAACGAGCCTATAACGATGTGGAACAAACCATACCCAACAAGCGAGGAGCAAATGGCTATGTCTGCATCACTCTCCTGCCTGCCGACAACTATCAGGAACAGGTTCTCCAGGGGATAGTCGATAGCGTTAGTAGTCTGATGGGTAAAGGGATTTCCCCCAACGAAATGGCCATTCTCGTGCGCTCCAACCGCTTCATCCCTCTGATTGCAGAGTACTTCATCCAACATCTTCCAGAAGTAAGAATTGTCTCCGATGAAGCATTCCGACTCGACGCTTCACTCGCCGTCTGCCTCATCGTACAGGCACTGCATCTGCTCACCCACCCCGACGACTGTCTGGCTAAGGCCAACATCGTCAAGATATACCAACGGCAGATAATAGCGACAAAAACCTCCGACGAAGAAATGCTCCTTTCAAACATCGATCTCGACGGACTATTGCCAGAGGATTTCACCAAGCACTTCAACGAATTACTCACCTTGCCACTCTACGAACTCGTAGAAAGACTCTACGACATCTTCCAACTGGGCAGACTCGACGGACAAAGCGCCTACGTCTGTGCTTTCTACGACCAGCTGCAGACGTACATCTGCGACAATGCCACCGACATCGATGCTTTCCTTGTTGAATGGGAGGAGACGCTTTGCAGCAAGACCATCCAAAGCGATGAGATCAACGGTATACGCCTCATCTCCATCCACAAGTCGAAGGGCCTGGAGTTCGACCACGTCATCATCCCCTTCTGCGACTGGCAACTGGAGAAATATGGCAATCTGCTGTGGTGTATTCCCAGCGAGCCTCCTTTCAACGAGCTCCCCATAGCCACAATCGACTATAGTCAGAAACAACTGATAGGCACCATCTACGAATCCGACTATCAGCACGAACATCTGCAGAATGTAGTAGACAATCTCAATCTACTCTACGTAGCCTTCACCCGTGCCAGTCGGAGCCTCTTCGTCATTGGCAGGCGGAATGCCAAGAACAGTCGTTCGCTGCTGATCGAGCAGAGCCTGCCCCTCATAACTGATGACCTGACAGAATCCACGCTCACAGGCCTGGAGGAAGAACAGTCGCCAATCAGCTTCTCCTTCGGCCACTTCCCTGGGAATTCCGGACAATCCCAGAATTCCACATCTACCTCTAACCCTTTCCTGGAAGAAAGCATCTCTACCAGCATCAATATTGAGGTCTTCCCTGCCAAGGTATCGTTCCGTCAGAGCAACCGCAGCAGAGACTTCGTTGCTACTGACAGCGACGACGAGAGGCAGCGCCGTAACTATATTCAGGCAGGCTGCATTCTCCATCAGATATTCTCGACCATACGCAATACTGACGATATTGACGGCGCCCTGCAACGACTCCAGATGGAAGGTGTGCTCTACGACGACAACATCACCCCCGAAAAGCTCTCGGCCATGCTGCGCAAACGTCTCGAAAATCCCAAGGTCGCCGAGTGGTTCACCAAACGTTGGACACTCTTCAACGAGTGCACCATCCTAACCGTCGAGGATGGACAGGTCAGGGAGCATCGACCAGACCGCGTGATGACGGATGGCAACGAGTGGATAGTAGTCGACTTCAAGTTCGGTTCTCCCAAACCCGAATATCAGAATCAGGTGCGCAGATATATGCAACTGCTGGCCTCAATGGGACATCAGAATATATCCGGCTATCTATGGTATGTGTACAGCAATAGTATCGAAACCGTCAACATGTAAAACCATCTCAAATGAAAAGTTTCCTGGAATATATAGCCGACGACATGCTCGCCAAGTACGGAAGCAACCTCTCCCGACTAGCCGTCGTCTTTCCCAACAAACGCGCCTCACTCTTCCTCAACGAATATCTTGCGCGCAAGACAGAACAGCCTCTTTGGAGCCCCCACTATATTACCATCAGTGAACTCTTCCGCAACTATAGCCAGCGACTCGTGGCCGACCCAATCAAACTTGTTAGCGACCTCCATAAGACTTTCATCGAATGTACAGGAATCGACGAGACGCTCGACCACTTCTATGGGTGGGGACAGTTGCTGCTATCCGACTTCGACGACGTAGACAAGAACATGGCTCCCGCAGACCGAGTGTTTGCCAATCTTCGCGACATCCATGAGCTCGACGATATATCATATCTATCTCAAGAACAAAAAGATATACTTAGGCACTTCTTTAGCAACTTTAATGAAGAACATAATACAGAACTCAAGCGGCGATTCATACAGCTGTGGAGTCATATAGGCGACATATATCATGCCTTCAACCAACGACTCGCCGACCAAGGGCTGGCCTACGAGGGAGCCCTCTACCGCGAGGTGGCAGAACTGCAAGACATCGAATTTGAATATGAAACTTATATATTCGTCGGCTTCAACCTCCTGCAGAAGGTAGAACAGGACCTCTTCCTCCGCATGAAGCACGAGGGCAAGGCCCGATTCTACTGGGATTTCGACGACTACTATCTCGGCAAGAACGAGGCAGGCCACTACATCGCCCAGTATCTCAGCGACTTCCCCAACGAGCTCGACAATACCGACAGGGCCATCTATCACAATTTCGCCAAACAGAAGGACATCACCTTCATCGCGGCACCCACTGAGAACATCCAGGCCCGATACATCAGCACATGGCTCCAAAAGGACGAACGCCTACAGTCTGGACGCCAAACTGCCATCGTACTCTGCAATGAGGACCTGCTACAGACGGCCATACACAGTCTGCCGGAGGAAGTGGAGAAGATGAACATCACCACAGGATACCCTCTCGCACAGACACCGATTGCAGCGATGGTCAATCTGCTCATTAGCCAGGAAGCCAACGGCTATGATACCCAACGGCAGTGCTACCGCCTGCGCTACATCAACCACGTGCTGCGCCATCCTTACGCCCAGTATATCTCAGAGAAATTCCGAGAGGTATACGACCAACTCAACACGCAGAAGGACTACTACCCCAAGGTGGAGCATCTGGCCATCGACGATGGACTGGCATTGCTATTCCCTGCTCTTGGTAATGAGTCGGCAGACTTCAACCTCCGACTCCTGCGATGGCTTCTGTCGCTCGTACGGCATATTGCCACAACCGTCGACAGCACCAATCCCGTCGACTCTCCACTCACAGCCGAGAGTATCTTCCAGATGTACACGGTGCTGAACCGGCTGGCCGACCTCACTGCTGCCGGAGACCTCTGCGTAGATGTCATCACCCTGCAGAGACTAGTCACACAGATCGTCAATACCACCAGTATCCCCTTCCACGGAGAACCGGTAGAGGGCATACAGATGATGGGCGTCCTCGAGACCCGCAATCTCGATTTCAACCATCTGCTACTACTCTCCTGCAATGAGGGCTACCTGCCAAAGAGTGTCAGTGACACCTCGTTTATCCCCTATAGCATACGCAAAGCCTACGGACTGACTACCATCGACCACAAGGTGGCCATCTATGCCTACTACTTCCACCGTCTGCTGCAGCGAGCTGATGACATCACGATTGTCTACAACAACTCCACCGAGGACGGTCAGACGGGCGAGATGTCGCGCTTTATGCTCCAGATGATGGTCGAGAAAGGTCAGCCCATCCGCCAGCTCACCTTGCAGGCAGGACAGAAGCCAACGATCCACGATCCGCAGCCCATCATGAAGACGCCACAGGTGTGCAGCGTGCTCCAACAGCGATTTGCCAAGGAAGCAGGAGGCATCAGCCCTACGGCCATCAACCGTTATTTACGCTGCCAACTGCAGTTCTTCTACCACTATGTCAGTGGCATCAGCGAGTCAGACGACAATGAGGAGGATATCATCGACAACCGCGTCTTCGGCAACATTTTCCATCTGGCAGTCCAACTCATCTACCAGCGTCTAATGCAGCACAGCCAGCGCATCCTTGCGACAGATATCGACGAACTGCTCAAGACACAGGTGGACATCGAGCGAGCCGTCGATGAAGCCTTCAAGCAGGAACTCTTCCAAATCAAGGATCCAGCTCGTCCCCTGCCAGCCTTCGATGGCCTGCAGCTCATTAATCGCGAGGTCATCATCAAGTACCTGCGCCAGCTGCTCGAGATAGACCGTCGACTGGCTCCTTTCACTATCCTGGGCCTCGAGAGGCGCGTCACGATGGACATCACTGTCAACAGCAAAGCGTCTGCCGTCAACTCAACAATCGGAGGATTCATCGACCGTCTTGACAGCATCACGACGCCAGATGGACACCAGCGCATCCGTGTCATCGACTACAAAACGGGAAGCAAGCGACTGAAAGCCATCCCCGATGTCGACGCCATCTTCGCCCAGGAGAGTCTCAAGGATCATAGCGACTACTACCTGCAGACCTTCCTCTACAGCCACATCGTACGCCTTTCGTCAGGAGATACGCCCGTCAGTCCTGCGCTATTGTTCATCCAGCACGCAGGCACCGACGACTATGACCCCACCCTCTGTCTAGGCAAGGAACCTGTCATTGATATTGCATCAGTCTCAGAAAGATTCATGGAACTTCTCAACGGTGTGATTACCGAGATATTCGACCCTGAAGTCAGTTTCGTACCCACTGACGACCGTCAGCGCTGCACGAATTGTCCCTACGCGACTTTATGCGGCATCTAAGTTCAACGATTCTTATGCCTCAGAAACCAGTCGTGGGTCAGGAAGTTGTACATGAGTAGGGCCGCAACCGTCAGTGCCAGTGACACCTGCATCACCTGAGTCGTATCGCCTTCCAGCAGACCATATCCCAGTCCGACGCCAATAGCGATGCCGCTCTCCCATCCCAGCATAAAGGTACTCTGCGACGTGCCTCGCTGGCAGTGACGACTCAGTTTGATGAAGAATAGTAGAAAGCGTGAGCCTATAATTCCCAGCCCCAAGCCCACAAACAGTGGCGAGGCGAAATTGACGATCGACTGCTGGCGCGTGAGCATCATCAGCAGGGCTGCCCCCATCAGCACCAGTCCCGTCACCACCTCGCTCTTCAGTTCTGCATCGCGGAACACGAAGCGCTGTGCCAGCAGCGCCAGCAGGAAGCCGGCCATCATCATCGCATAGAACTGTTCTGAGAGCCTTGTCGCCATGAGCATGCCTGCCACGATTGTTATCAACAGCAAATTGACAAACAGGGGCCAGCTACGAGGCATCAGGAAACGGTCGAGCCCCACCAGAGGCACATCCTCACGAGGAGCCCTGAAAGGGAAATGCACCAACAGGATCAGTACCACCGAAACCAATGCACAACCCATGGCCGCCAGGACGACCGTTGAGAAGTCAGTATACTGCGCCACCAGGATGCCTGCCATCGGGCCCAGTGACAGGGCGAAACGCGAAAACCACGATGCCGAGTGGTTAGCCTCCGTTCGTTGAAACGACTCGCTGGTGTCGATGATGAGTGTGCTCGACAGTATCATCTGTGCCACGCCAAACGAAGCGCCGAGCGACAGTCGCTGCAGCAAGATCAGCGGCAGTCCGGCAAACACGGCCCGTTGCGAATCCAAATAGAGCAGGAAGCCCAGCGAAGCCGTCATCAGCAGTATAGCCCACACACAGGCTATATTGCGACGATAGCGCTCCACCAGATAGCTGGTGAAACCACCCAGCAGAAACAAGCCTGCACCAAAGGCACCCATGGCCAGTCCCGTCTCTTGGAGTGTCAGGCCCTGATTGCTGAGCAGCCATTCTGGCAGCACAGGTATCAGCACATACACGGCCATCGTCAGCAACAGATTGGCCAGCGCCATACGCCAGAAGTCATGGTGCCACAACCGGATATGTACTGGTGTACTCTGAGTATTCATAACAATGCGTTTATGGTTTCAAACGTCGTGTCTCGATAGTCGGCAATCTGTATGTCCGACCATTCTGCCACACGCTCTTGAGGATTAGTGGTGGTCAGCCCGACCACCTTCATGCCTGCCGCCCTACCCGAGCGGAGACCATTGATGCTATCCTCGAACACAACACACTCAACATTCTGAAATCCAAACCGTTGAGCAGCCTTCAAATAACAGTCAGGATCAGGCTTACTGCGCTCAAAATCCTCCGAAGTGAGAATAGCGTCGAACAGGGTTTTGAAACCAGGCTGACGGCGATACACGCTCTCCATCTTGGGCAGGTTCGAGCTGGTCACCACTGCTGTCTTCACCCCGTGGGCATGCAGGTCGGCAATCAACTTTTCAAACCCTTCGATATATTCGAATCTCATCTGCGCCTCAAATGCGTTCAGCCGTTCGGTGACGACAGCCTGTTCCTGCTGCAGGTCGCCACTAAACCAGCGGTCGTAGATCTGCGTCAGCGTCGATCCCTTGATTTCATGCTCCAGTCCAGGATGCTCCGGATGGTATTTGCGACACTGTTCTCCCCAGAATACAGAGTACTGCGACTCGGTGTCGAACACCACGCCGTCGAGGTCGAAGAGAGCAGCTTTAAGTCTGTTTTTCTGCATATCATCTATGATTTTGGGTGCAAAATTACGCTTTTTCTTCGAGAAATTTGCTTAATTCCCAAATTAAGTGTAATTTTGCCGATAAATAATTAAGATATGTCATTTCCTGCATATGAAAAAGTTACTTCTTCTTTCGTGGGGCTTAGCCCTACTGGCAAGCTGTGCTTCAAGCAGTGAAGACAGCATACATTTCAATAAAGTAGAGGCCGACAAGATCGTGGTGCTCTCCAACGATGACAACTCTCCCAGCTGCCGCGTCCATTTGGAGCTCGACTATGCCACCGACGAAAACAGCCATCGTGCTGAGATTGTGAACAAGACCATCCAACGGCGCCTGCTCGACATGGAGGGACTGGACATGAAACAGGCTGCAGACTCCTTTGCTGTTCTCTACACGTCGAACTACAAGAAGAATTTCCTGCCCCTCTACAACCAAGACCGTGCCGACACAGCCAAGCGCTCCTGGTACGAATACCACTACATCATCACCACAGATGTCACCCCTGGCCACAAGGGCGTATCCGTCTATCATGTCAACCTCGACTACTACGAGGGAGGTGCCCACGGCATCAACCAGCACCTGACGATGAATTTCGACCCGGCCACAGGCCGTCAGCTCTTCCTCTCCGATGTCTTCGCCCCTGGCTATGAGCACAAGCTCAACGAGGTGCTTCTGAAGGTCTTGCTCGAGAAAACCGCTGCCAAAGACCTCAACGAGCTCCACGACAAGGGCTTTCTCTACTCGATGGACATGTTCCCCTCCGAGAACTTCGTACTCGGCGACGACACCATCACATTCATCTACAACCCCTACGAGATTGCGCCCTATGCAGCAGGATGCACCGAACTGACCATCGCCTATACCGCCATCGACGACATCCTCAAGAACTCCTTCTTCTAAATGGAACTCATCAGCAAGTATTTCCCAGACATCAGCGACACCCAGCGCCAGCAGTTCGAGGCCCTCGACGCCCTCTATCGCGACTGGAACGAAAAGATCAACGTCATCTCGCGCAAAGACATTGACCACCTCTACGAGCACCACGTGCTCCACTCGCTGGCCATTGCCAAGACCGTCAGTTTCCGTCCCGGCACTACGATTCTCGACTTCGGTACAGGCGGCGGATTCCCCGGCATCCCCCTGGCCATCATGTTTCCCGACTGCCAGTTCAGGCTCATCGACGGCACAGGCAAGAAGATACGAGTGGCCCAGGAGGTGTGCAGCGCCATCGGCCTTGCCAACTGCCAGCCCGTCCACCTGCGCGGCGAGGAGGAGCGCGGCACCTACGATTTTATTGTCAGTCGTGCCGTCATGCCCCTACCCGACTTGTTCAAGCTCATGCGCAAGAACATCTCCAGGCAGCAGCACAACGCCCTGCCCAACGGCATCATCTGCCTCAAGGGAGGCGACCTGCAAGCCGAACTGCAACCTTTCCGCAAGATTGTGCAGGCCACCGATATCAGCACGATCTTCAGCGAAGAGTGGTTCCAGGGCAAACACGTCATCTATCTACCCGTATAACCCCGAATTCCAGAAATGCTCAATATCAAGCGATTCGAATGCAACATGCTCTCCGAGAACTGCTACGTGGTGAGCGACGACACCCGTGAGTGCGTCATCATCGACTGCGGAGCCTACTATCCCGAAGAGAGCCAAGCCATCATCAGCTACATCCGCGACCGTCAGCTCACACCCCGTCACCTGCTCTGTACCCACGGCCATTTCGACCACTGCCTGGGCAACGGAGCCATATACCGTGAATTCGGGCTCAAGCCCGAGGCCCATGCTGAAGAAGCCTTCCTGCTGGAGGATATGGAGCGACATGTCAGCGAAATTCTCGGTGTCAGGCTCAGTCTCGACGTGCCTCCCGTGGGGCGCTACCTCTCTGAGAGCGACGTCATCACCTTCGGCACCCACCGCCTGACCATCCTCCATACTCCAGGCCATACCCCTGGTGGCATCATTTTCTATTGCGAAGCAGAACAGACGGCATTCAGTGGCGACACCCTTTTCCGCATGAGCATCGGACGTACCGATTTCGAGCGGGGCTCCTACCAGCAGATGATGACCTCCCTCCGCGATGTCGTCGCCAAGCTCCCCCCTGAGACCGTCATCTACCCCGGACACGGCCCACAGACCACTATCGGCGAGGAATTGCGCTACAATCCCTATTTCCACTGAGCATCATACCCTCATCATTTGTAGGTATTTTTAGCTGCGTATCGGGCGATGCAACCCAGTTGCAAGTATTTTTTAGTACCTTTGCAGCAAAATCAGAAGATCATGAAACTATCCGAACTAAAGACAGGCGAGAAAGGCATCATAGTAAAAGTGCTGGGCCACGGCGGATTCCGCAAGCGCATCATCGAGATGGGATTCGTACGCGGCAAAGAGGTGGACGTGCTGCTCAATGCACCCCTGCAAGACCCCGTGAAATACAAACTGATGGGCTACGAAGTGTCGCTGCGCCATCAGGAGGCCGACATGATTGAAGTGGTATCCATGGACACCCCCATCGAGATGACACACTTCGACATGGCCACCGACAGCAGCGTCCACCACGACGACTACATACAGCACGAAGCCCTCCATGAGCGCCGAGTCATCCGCGTGGCACTCGTGGGCAACCCCAACTGCGGCAAGACATCACTCTTCAATTACGCCAGCGGCGCCCATGCCCGCGTGGGCAACTACTCCGGTGTCACCGTCGATGCCACCGAGGCCCATGCCACCATGTTTGGCTACGAGTTCCAGCTCACCGACCTCCCCGGCACCTACTCCCTCTCCTGCTACTCCCCCGAGGAGCTCTATGTACGTCAGCACCTCACCGACAAGATGCCCGATGTGGTCATCAACGTCATCGACGCCTCCAACCTGGAGCGCAACCTCTACCTCACCACCCAGCTCGTGGATATGGACCTGCGCATGGTAGGAGCCCTCAACATGTACGACGAGTTTGAGCACCGTGGCGACAAGATTGACATCGAGACCCTCTCCACCCTCTTCGGCATGCCGATGGTGCCGACCTCCTTCAAGCAGGGCACTGGCATCAAGGAACTCTTCCGCGCTGTCATTCAGGTATACGAGGGCACCAGTCGCACCGCCCGTCACCTGCACATCAACTACGGCCACGAGATCGAGAACGGCATCAGCCATATCCAGCGCTATATCAAGCCCGACCCCACCATCCACCTGGCCTACTCCACCCGCTACGTGGCTCTGAAGCTGCTCGAACACGACACCAGCATCGAGCACTTCATCCGCGAGAAGGCCCCCGACCACGCCCGCAGTATCCTCGCTGAGCGCGACAAGGCTGCAGCACGCGTGCTCGAAGAAACCCAGGTCGACTCCGAGACGGCCATCATGGACGCCAAGTACGGCTTCATCAACGGCGCACTCACCGAAGCCCAGTTCCGCACGGGCAATCAGGAAGACACCTATCGGATGACCCATCTGATCGACAACGTGCTCTCCAACCGCTACGTAGGATTCCCTCTGTTTTTCCTCATCCTCTACATCATGTTCGAGACCACCTTCTCGCTGGGCCAGTACCCCATGGACTGGATAGAGGCCGGCGTCGCTTGGCTGGGCGACTTCATCAGCGATGCCATGCCCGAAGGCCCCTTGCGGGCGATGCTCGTCGACGGCGTCATCGGCGGCGTGGGATCCGTCATCGTGTTCCTGCCACAGATTCTGATTCTCTACTTCTTCATCTCACTCATGGAGGACTCCGGATACATGGCCCGCGCTGCCTTCATCATGGACCGTCTGATGCACAAGATGGGGCTCCACGGCAAGTCGTTCATCCCCCTTATCATGGGCTTCGGCTGCAATGTGCCAGCCGTCATGGCCCCCCGCACCATCGAGAGCCGCCGCTCCCGTCTGATCACGATGATGGTACTGCCCTTCATGTCGTGCTCCGCCCGTCTGCCCATCTACATCATGATTGCAGGCACATTCTTCTCCCTGCAGTACCGGTCGTGGGTCATGCTATCGCTCTACGCCGTAGGCATCCTCATGGCCGTCATCGTCTCCAAGATATTCTCCACGCTGGTCATCAAGGGCGAGGATACCCCCTTCGTCATGGAACTGCCTCCCTACCGCTGGCCCACGGCCAAGGCCATCGGGCGCCACACCTGGGAAAAAGGCAAGGAATATCTCAAGAAGATGGGTGGCATCATCCTCGTGGCCTCCATCATCGTATGGGCCCTGGGCTATTTCCCCCACGACGACAGCCTCTCCCACGAGCAACAGCAGGAACAGAGCTACATCGGACGCATGGGCAAGGCCGTAGAACCCGTCTTCACCCCGCAGGGCTTCAACTGGAAACTCGACGTATCGCTGATAGCAGGCGTGGGAGCCAAGGAGATAGTAGCCTCCACCATCGGCGTGCTTTATACGGGCGACGACATACTCGAGGAGGATGACGACGACGATGATGACGACGACCTCGACGAGCACTACACCCACCTGCGCCAACTGATGCTGCAGGATGGCATCACGCCGCTGACGGCCTATGCCTACCTGATATTCGTACTGCTCTATTTCCCCTGCATTGCCACCATCGCCGCCATCAAGAACGAGACTGGCTCCTGGCGCTGGGCGCTCTTCGCAGCCGTCTACACCACCGTCGTGGCCTGGGCAGCCTCCGCTGCCGTCTATCAGATTGGCAGCATCATCGCATAATTTACAATCACCGAAAAAGAAAGGAACAAAAAGGCTACCTCCCGCTGGACGAAAAGTGCCAGGGAGCTGACATCCTGTATGGGATGCTAAGATTAGCCGGGGGACAGATTCTGTCTTAATCTCCAAATAAAAGAGAAGAAAAATAGAACATATTAACAAACATTATCCGTTTGACATTTAAAAGCATAATTATCTTGTCCTGTTTCATAGCCAATATGGAGCAGGACATTTTTCTGGATA